>ENA-OQHY01000375-OQHY01000375.1-human-gut-metagenome-genome-assembly--contig:-NODE-375-length-25681-cov-3.550716_pt1 | contig 25681 bp, 31 predicted proteins | sample MGYA00242570_ERZ504733 | MGnify/ENA primary metagenome ERZ504733 (study PRJEB26092, sample SAMD00036219) | human gut metagenome | host: Homo sapiens | study: EMG produced TPA metagenomics assembly of... | reverse complement strand
CTGACCAAAACGCGCCAGCGCCAGCAGCATCGGGGCCAGAATACCAATGGTTTCGTAGGTAGCAGCAAGCCGATAGCGACGGTGGAAATCCCCATCGTCAGCAGCGAGGCCACCAGCGTGACCTTACGGCCGATGCGATCGCCAAAGTGTCCGAACAGGGCAGAGCCAATCGGACGCGCAACAAACGCGATCGCAAAGGTAGCCAGAGACTGCAGCGTAGCTGCCGTCGGGTCACCCTGCGGGAAGAAAATATGCGGGAAGACAATGACCGCTGCGGTGGCATAAATGTAAAAGTCGAAGAACTCAATGGCGGTGCCAATCAGCGAGGCGACGACAACTTTGTTTCGCGAGTTAACCGGCGCGGTTTCCGCACCGGAGTCGAGTGTTGTGGCTGTTGCTTGCATAATATTTTCTTATTTTTAGTCGGACGAAAGGCCATATTACGCACAGCAAAAGCGACATTTCAATCTGTAACAAAGCCGCGCGCTGGTGATAAAAGCAACAAAAAGCGGATAATGTTCAGGCCAGACAAAACACTTCTATGAAATGCTTCACAGTTTTCAAATATCAGCTGATAAAACTGGTTTTTGGTTAAATAAAAGTTACGGACTGGATTTATATGCTGAAATGATGAATCGGGCTGAAGTTTCAGCCCGGGAGAGGCGTTATCGGTGTGTTTTACCCGGCATGCGCGGGTCGTCTTTGTACTCGGCGGTGGCAATCCACGCCGCGCAGAATAAGGTCAGGCGGGCGAAGAAGTAGAAAAACGCCATCAGCCCAGCACCGAGCCAAACGCCGCGCCAGAAGGGGATTTCACCAGCGATGGCAGAGTGTAAGTCATCACAATTTTGATCACTTCAAAGCCTATCGCCGCAATCAATGTGCCGCGGATCAGCGCCTTCTTACGCGGACGATGGCGGGGCAAGCGCCAGAAGATCCAGAAGAACAGCAGATAGTTGGCGAAGATGGAAATAGCCAGTCCAATGCCACGCCACGCGGGCTTCAGCCATTCGATGTAATCCAGATAGAGCGCAGAGATAATCATCTGCTGCGCCGAACCGGCGACAGAGGTGATGGAGAGCGTCACAATCAGCGCGACGAGCAGGCCAATCAGCGAAACAAAGTCGCGAAGATACTTAACCCAGATTTTCTCCTGGTCCTGAGGCTTACGCTCCCACACCTCGCGCGACTGGGCGCGAATGGCCTCGCGGAGGTTGCCCATCCAGTTAATCCCGGAGTAAAGGGCAATCAACAGACCGACGATACCGACCGTCGTACGTTGCTGTACGGCGGTATTAATGGTGTTTTTGAGCGTGGTGGCGAGGGTCGGATCACTGACGTTATTCAGGATTTTATTGAAGATATCCTGCAGCAGCGTTGGGTGTGACGCGAGCACAAAACCGGCTGCGGCAAAAGACACCATCAGGATCGGGATCATCGATAAAAAAGAGAAATAGGTGATGGCAGCCCCAAACTGGTTACCCATGCGGTCATTAAACCGCTCTGTTGCGCGTATCAGGTGCGCAATCATGGGGAACTGCTGTATCCGCTCTGCCAGGCTGGTGACAGTCCCCAGCGCTTTGCTGGCGGTGCCTGGCATTTTTACTTCTTCAGGCCCGGTTTCCATCTTCTGGATGGGTTCGTAATCTAAATGTTGGGTAGGTCGTTGCGGGTTGTTTTCCGGCGTCACGCGACTTTTCCTTTTCGTTTGGCTGGATGTTATTGAATTATAGCTTGCGACTAATCCACGTAAGCTTTTGTGAGTGCAGTCAGCCACTCCATAAACAGATGTACCCGACGGGAGAGGTTGCGCCGATGGGGATAAATCAGCGATACCGGCATTGGTTCCGCCCGGTACTGTGGGAGAACTTCAATCAACTTCCTGGTGCGCAGAGCGTCACGCACGCCAACGCGCGGCACCTGGATAATACCCAGTCCGGCGATACAGGCCGCCTGATACGTTTCTGTGCTGTTGACGGTCAAAACCCCGCCCGTCTTCACCCACTGCGTCGACGTGCCGTTATAAAACTCAAAGCCCTGGGGACGTGTTCCCAGCGTGGCGGCGTAGTGAATGACGGCGTGTGAACCCAAATCTTCCAGCGTTTCCGGATAGCCAAAACGCGTGACATAATCCGGGCTGGCGCAGTTAATCACCGACAGCTTGCCCAGCGGGCGGGCGATAAGTCCCGAGTCTTTGAGCGCGCCGACGCGTACCACACAATCAAACCCTTCACGAATAACATCCACCAGGCGATCGCTGCTGCTAAGTTCCAGCTCGATGCCCGGATATTGCTGCAGAAAAGCAGGCAGTTTGGGGATGACTAAATTTCGAGCAACGCTGACGGGCATATCCACGCGTAACCGACCGCTGATGGTGGAGGGGTCATGCTGGAACATACCGTCCAGTTCATCCAGGTTTGTCAGAAGATCTTTTGCCCGCTCGTAATACACCATGCCGTCCTGCGTCAGGCTTACGCGACGCGTGGTTCGGTGCAATAGCTGGGTTCCCAGTCGGTTTTCCAGCGCCTGAATTTGCCGCGAAACACTGCCTTTCGGCAGCGTCAGTGACTCCGCCGCCCGGGAAAAACTCTCCAGTTCCGCGACACGAACAAACAGCTGCATTGCGTGAATTTTATCCATAGACGAAGCTCATTGTTGTTGCAATTGAAACAGTGAAGCGCTCTGCGACATCTTTATTGATCTTCTATCACCTAATAAGCTCTTTCTCAATCTCCACAACAGTCAAAACGAGGTTTCTTATGTCTGAACGTATTGCATTAGTCACAGGTGGTAGCCGTGGTCTGGGTAAAAACGCGGCGTTGAAGCTCGCAGCAGACGGAACGGGAATTATCCTGACCTATAACCGAAGCCAACAGGAAGCGCTGGATGTTGTGCGCGAAATTCAGCAAAAAGGCATTAACGCGGCCGCATTGCAGCTCAACGTCGGAGATGTTGCCAGTTTCGACCTTTTTGCCGGTCAGCTTCAGGAAACCCTTAATACCGTATGGCAGCGTGAAACCTTTGATTATTTATTAAACAACGCCGGGACGGGCTTGTACGCGCCCTATGCCGAGACAACGGAAGCCCAGTTTGATGAGGCGCTGAATATCCATTTCAAAGGGCCTTTTTTCCTGACGCAGCGTTTGCTTCCCTTGCTGAACGACGGTGGGCGGATCCTGAACGTCTCCAGCGGGCTGGCCCGTTTTACGCAACCCGGTTCCGGCACTTATGCGGCAATGAAAGGGGCGATGGAAGTGCTGACCCGTTACCAGGCGAAAGAGCTGGGCGCGCGCGGTATCTCCGTCAATATCATTGCTCCCGGTGCGATAGAAACCGACTTTGGCGGCGGACGCGTGCGTGACAACGCGCAGCTTAACCAGATGCTGGCAACGCAGACGGCGCTCGGGCGCGTAGGGCTGCCGGATGATATCGGTGATGCCATTGCGGCGCTGCTCAGCGATAAACTGGGCTGGATGAATGCGCAACGTATTGAAGTATCAGGCGGTATGTTCCTGTGATGCCTTCGCTTAAGGGGATGGAACCTCTTAAGGAAATCCTCAAATTGAATGTGTCCAGATACTGGGAGATATAAATAACACTGGTGGATTTGTAACGTCTCCGTTCATTGAGTTTTTTCTTAAATAATGCCTCTGTAGAATCTCCCTTCGCGACTCTCAGGGGGAGAAAAACGATGCGGGTAATTATGTTTGACAGGCAGTCCCTGTTTATTCACGGAGCGATACACAGTCTTCAGAAATTAATTCCGGAAATAAATATTACGGGAAGCTGTCAGGCAGAAGATTTACGGGCGCAAATTTCAGCGTCACCCTCGGCTATCGTCATGATTGACGGGAATTTAATTGAGGATGAGGGGATCGCCTGGCTGGAAGCGATCATGCAGCGTTTCCCGACGATACGCGTGGTAATGGTTCTGGCTAAAAAAGAGGCCCGATGGTTGAGCAATTGCTGCAGCGAAACGTGATGGCCATTGTTCCCCGCAATGCGCACCCGGAGCGCTTTTCCGCGGTGCTGGATTCGGTCTCCCGAGGAATGGTGTGCTTCCCCGGTGAGTGGGTGAGGCAACCGTCGGCGCCGCAGGCGTTATTATCCTTAAGCGAACGCCAGCGCGAAGTCCTGAAATTACTGGCGGCGGGGGAGTCCAACAAAGAGATCGGGCGCAATCTCAACATCAGCGCCGCCACGGTGAAAGCGCACCTGGAAGCGCTTTTCCGCCGCCTGGAGGTGAAAAACAGAACCCAGGCCGCGATGTACTATACCCGGGCGACGGCCTGAAGAATTGCGGTCGGGAGTGAGGTCGTCTCACCGAAACTGAGCATCATTAACACCAGCGCGTCGTGCTGCTGTTGGGTTAACGGGCGTTTAAATTTTTCCCGCAGCAGCGTTTCGCACAGCTGAATATCATCGTGAAGTAAATATTCAGCCTGTAGCGGCGTGATAAGACGCTGAAAACATTCGCCCTGGCGAATAACATGGCCATAGCCAATAACCCATAAACCGTTTTCATCACGATATTTCTCCAGAGAAAGCCCCTGGTGTTTTTTTATTAACGCAATGGCGGCAGAAGATATCTTCAGCGCATGACCTTTCATATTCGTTTCCTCTTAATGGCAATATTGTAGAGGAAACGACACGCGCAAAATATCCGCCAAATGGCTATAGATCAGGAATGATTGCTGAGATATTCCTGCTTCAATAAACCGAACAGCCAGTCATTATGCCATTGTCCGCCAAGGTAATAACTCTCGCGTAACTCGCCCTCCAGACGAAAGCCCGTTTTTTCCAGCAGGCGTCTGGAGGCGATATTCCCCGCCGTGACGGTGGCGGTGAGGCGGCGTATGCCGCCCTGATGAAAGGCGTAACCGCACAGCGCCTGCAGCGATTCGAAGCCGTAACCTTTCCCCTGGGCCGCAGGTGCAAAAAGAAAACCCACTTCCGCGCAATCGTCATCGCGATGAATATAACCGGTGATGCCGAGCGGTACGCCGGAGGTGGCGTCACGCACAACGAGGCAAAGCCAGTGCGCGCTGCCCGGCGTCCAGGCGTCAGACGAGAGTCGAACGCCTCGCGGATCGCCTCCACGGGGCGATCTTCCGCGACAAAACGCATCACCTCGGGGTCGTGCTGCAACGCCAGGAAAAAGGGCCAGTCATGGTCTTGCAGCGGTGAACAGATAAGACGCGATGTCGTTAAGACAGGCATTCAGATTCTCCTGAAACATTTAAAATGATTTTCGTGGTGTCACTTTATTTCAACAGAAAGTCAGGTATGGTTAACCTCGTATAAATAAAAAGAAAAACGGCCATTACGGGCCCATTCTGGTTGTCTTCGTTGTCGCTTAAGGAAAACAATGACTCTCAGCACAGCACACCCTATCCGCGAACAGTTCGAACACTGTCTGGCGGTTATTCGCCAGGCCTCGGTTGAAATTTTACTTCTCCTGAATGTACATGTTTCTGAGGGAAAAGATCCACGCTGGTTTCTGGAACAACTGGACAGCGCGCGTTTAGGCCTGGGGGGCTGGAATGCGGTTGCGAAGACGCTCAATTTGAATGACGCGGAGATGTCCGAATTCACGCTGCAATTGCGTCTGCTTCAGCAGCGTGTTCCTCAGTACGAAAGCGGTCAGGATGTCAGTGAAAACCAGCTGATTGCCGCGATGCGGTTTGTGACTACGCTGGAGCACCTTCGTTTGCAACAGCCTCTTCTGACCTACAGCACCGAAGTGGCGCCAGGCAGTGAACTCCAGCAACAACAGGCGCACAAGCAGGTGCGTACGATTGAGTTGATGATAAAAGGGCTGATCCAGCAGGCCTGGCCCGATCAGGTGCGGCTGAATAACCATCTTAAAACCCTGTTTAACGCGGACCGCGTGCGGCGCTGGCTGAAGCTTGGTGACATCAATGATGTGCTGAGCGGCATGATGTTCAGTGAGCTGGCACAGATGCTGGTGGATAAAAAAGAGTTCAGCCGCTACTACGCCTCGCTGTTTAACGATCCGTCAATGCTCACGCTGATGGTGGAACCGCGGAAAACCCTGCAAACCTTCCTCGATGATATTCGGCAAATCCGCAACAATATAACCGTGCAGAAAGCGTTAAGTTCGGCGCAAATCCAGCTGCTGGATAACTACTACACGCAGATCACCCGACCGGTTCAACGTGCTTTTGAAGAGGGGAGAACCCGCGTCAACCCGGCCGGACTGATGGCGGTGGATGCCAGCGAGCTGCATGCTTTCTGGGAAAAGGCGCAGAAAATGGATCGTGTGACCGGCGGGGATCTCTTTGAGGTTCGTGACACGATTGAAAAACCGACCAGCGCGCACCGCGCACGCAGAACAGCGTGAGCAGCTTATTTCCGGCGCGTTATGGGGGGCGGTTGGCGTGATGGTGATTGCCATTGTGGCGGGCGGCTTCTGGCTGGTAACCAGCAGTAAACCCCAGCCTGCAGCCGGGAACGTTGCAGAAACGGCCCAGCCTCAGGAGATGCGCGAAACCCCGTCCTCGCGCGAGACGCTGTCGCGCATGGGCGTGACCTGGGACGAGAATAATTTCCGCTCGGCGATTAACCGCAATGATACCCGGGTGGCACTGCTGTTTTTGCAGGGAGGGATGGACTGGAAGCTCTCCTGGACGGAAGAGGCGATGTCGGCTGACTATGACGACGTTCTGGAGCTGATGTTGCGCTACCGACAGAACATGGTGGAACAGAAGCCGTGCCGGCGCTTTATCAACACGCTCAGCCATGCCATGTCGAATGGCGAGTCCCTGACGTCAATGCGTAAACAGTATCTGAAGGCATTTTGCACCGTGCCTGCTGTGGTGAAGCGCCAGCAGCATGATCTGGATATGGCGACGCGTCGGGCACAATCACAGCCGGATGCCACTACAAAAAAATGGCAGTCCATCCAGACCGCCATTTATGAAGTGATTCGTTAATCCTGTCTTCTCCCTCTCCCGGGAGGAGAGGGATGGAATACGGGCATCAGACCGCAGAAGGTCACGGCTCCCCATACAACCCAATCAACCGCCGTACCACGCCGTTAGTCCAGCCGAAGCCATCCTGCAGCGGGTACTCACCCCCGCCCCCTTCGCGCGGCGTACTGCTGGCGATGTGATATTTCTCAATCACCTTATGGTGGGCTTTATAGAATGATTCACCGTCTGCAGCCAGCTCCAGGCAATCTCATCGCCCAGCGAGTCATTGCCGTACTGTTTGAAGCCCTGAATCGCCATCCACTGCAGCGGCGCCCAGCCGTTGGGTTTATCCCACTGCTCGCCGGTCTCGTACTCGGTGGCCAGAATCCCGCCCGGCGTCAGCAGACGTGCTTTTACCGCATCAGACAAGCGTTCAGCCTGCTCGTGGGTCGCCATGCCAACGTACAGCGGCACAATGCTCGCCGCTGAGAACAGCGCCATGACCTCGCGGCGCCAGTCGTAGTCACGGTAACAGCCATTCTCGTCATCCCACAGATACCGGTTCACCGCGGCGCGGCGATCGCTGGCTTTCTGGCGGAACAGTTCCGCGGTCTCTTTATCCCCTTTCGATGCCGAAATATTGGCGATCGCGCTTTCCAGTTTGAACAGGAACGCGTTCAAATCGATAGGAATAAACTGCGTGGTGCGGATGCTGGCAAGTCGGCCAGGCTCCCGCAGCCAGCGCGAGGAGTAATCCCAGCCGGAGGCCGCACCTGCGCGCAAATCGCGATAAACCTCATTCGGCGGACGGCCAGAGTGACGGGCGGTTTCCACATCCTCAATCCATGATTCATCACGCGGCCGTGTCACGGTCGTCCCAGTAGCGGTTTAACAGCGAGCCATCCGGCATACGCACCGCGCTGCGATAGGCCTGATTAAGCAGCAGCGATTCCGCCCCGTCCATCCAGAAGGCATGCTCCATTTTGAGGTGTTCAAGGTAGCGCTTTGCACCGCGCACACCATCCTCTTCAAACAGCTCTACCATCAGGGCAAATACCGGCGGCTGGGAGCGGCTGAGATAATAGGTACGGTTACCGTTCGGGATATGGCCGTAGCGTTCAATCAACCACGCGAAGTTATCCGCCATACATTTCAGCAGATCGTTACGTCCGCTCTCTGCCAGACCCAGCATGGAGAAGTAGGAATCCCAGTAATAGGTCTCGCTAAAACGCCCGCCGGGCACGATATAGGCCTGCGGCAGCGCCAGCAGAGAAGACCAGGGGATGTGGTCCTGCGGCTCGCGCGTCAGCACGGGCCACAGGCTGTCAATGTGCTCTTTTAGCGACAGGCCGGGGTCGGAGACATATTCCGTGGTATAGGTCTCTGGCAGCCAGAAGTGGTTCTCCACGAACCGGCGCAGGTCGAAATCCCGGTGGCGCCTGACCTTGCGATAGCGGATCAGAATATCCAGAGGATCCATCTTCGGGGCACAGTCGGGGAAGGTTTTGCTGTCCGCAAACAGCCGTGTCGATTGCACGTGCTCGAACAGTTCCAGATAGCGATCGGCGGGCGTCAGAGCATCAGAGGCGGGTAGCCCCTCAATCATTTCGGGTTCCGGCTCCGCCTCAATCATTTCATCCAGTTTTAACTCGCAGGGATCGGTCTCGTAGCGCAGCTCTTCTGCAATCTCGAACTCGATGTTCTCGGCAGCCTGTAGTTTCTGGTTGAACATGGCGATAAGGACCTCCGGTTGTGTGTTCAAAATAACAGTTTTTTCCGGGCGTCTTATAAGCGTAGACATTCGCTTCGGTGTTGGCTGAGGGAAATGTGCGGTTGATCACGTTTTTAAGCGCGGGGTATTTGCGGAGTTAAAACAGTAATTGGCTGAAAAATAAAGGCTAAAAGGGATTTTTAGACAGATTTATGGGGCAAATAATTCAGAGCATTCGTTGTGCAACCATTTATGTCTGAAACAAACGCCCCTCCGCAGAGGGGCATTTTGCTTAACGCATGGTGACAAATTCCTCGGCCGCTGTCGGGTGGATCGCAACGGTGTTATCGAAGTCTTTCTTGGTGGCACCCATTTTCAGCGCCACGGCGAAGCCCTGCAGGATCTCGTCCATGCCAAAGCCAATGCCGTGGATACCGACAATCTTCTCTTCCGGACCCACGCAGACCAGCTTCATGCGGCATGGCTGACGGTGAGAGGTGACGGCGGTATACATCGCGGTGAACGCGGATTTATACACTTTTACCTGGTCGTCGCCATACTGCTCGCGCGCCTGAGGTTCTGTTAAGCCACTGTGCCGATTGGCGGGTGGCTGAAGACCACGGTCGGAATGTTACTGTAGTCCAGATGCTCTTCCGGTTTGTTGTTAAACAGACGCTCAGAGAGGCGACGGCCCGCGGCAACCGCAACCGGCGTCAGTTCGACCGCACCGGTGTTATCGCCCACCGCGTAAATGCCCGGAACGCTGGTGTTCTGGAATTTATCGACAACGATATACCCTTTCTCATCGGTTTTAACGCCCGTCGCCGCCAGGTTGAAGTTGTCGTTAGCCGGTTCACGACCAATCGCCAGATCAGGCAATCCACGGTCTGGCTACGGCCATCTTCCAGCTCAAGCGTCAGGCTACCGTCTGCATTTTTCACGACCGCTTTTGGCACGGCGTGGGTGTGCAGCGTTGGGCCTTCGGTATTCATCACTTCGACCAGCGTATCGACGATCAGCGGGTCAAAGTTGCGCAGCGGCGCGTGTTTACGCACGAACAGGTGCGTTTCTGCGCCCAGGCCATTAATCACGCCGGCCAGTTCTACGGCGATGTATCCCGCGCCCACCACGGCAACACGTTCTGGCAGAGCAGGCAGCTCGAAGAAACCGTCGGAGTCGATACCGTATTCCACACCGGGAATATCCGGGTGGCTCGGACGCCCGCCGGTCGCGATCAGGATGTGATCGGCAGTGATCGTCTCACCGTTAACTTCTATCGTCTTCGCGTCAACAAAGCGCGCAAAACCATGAATAACATCGACGTTGTTCTTGCCCAGCACATTGTCGTACGAGGTATGAATACGGTCGATATAGGCTGTACGGCTGGCGATCAGCTTGTTCCAGTCAAAGTTATTGATGGTGGTGTCAAAGCCGTAATCCGGGCCATACATATGGATTGCTTCACGGATTTGGGCCGCATGCCACATCACTTTCTTCGGTACACAACCCACGTTGACGCAGGTGCCGCCCAGCGCTTTTGGCTTCGATCAGCGCACATTTCTGGCCATACATGGCCGCGCGGTTGATGGAGGCGATGCCGCCGCTGCCGCCGCCGATTGCGATGTAGTCATAATGCTTAGTCATAGCTTTTATCCTTAATCGTGAATTGCCGCGATTGTATACCTGAAATCAATAGTTTCCACCGATGACTGCGATTACTCCGGCACGATCCAACTGACGGTGGCATGGCCCGTTCCGGCCGGCACCAGCGTCTTGTGCAGCCACGGCAGCACGTTGTTCATCTGCGCTTCGAGCTCCATGGCGGGTTGATCACAATCATGCCGGAAGCGGTCATGCCGCGCTGGTCGCTGTCCGGGCGCACGGCCAGTTCAATTTGCAGAATTTTGCGGATGCCGGTCGCTTCCAGGTCTTTGATCATGCGTTTAATTTGCGCACGCAGCACCACCGGATACCACAGGGCATAGGTGCCCGTCGCAAAGCGTTTGTAGCCGTCGTTAATACCGCTCACTACCGCCTGATAGTCGGTTTTGATCTCATAAGGCGGGTCGATCAGCACCAGACCGCGACGGGATACCGGCGGCAGTTTGGCCTTCAGCTGCTGGTAGCATCCGCCTTTTCCACACGGGCGCGGCTGTCTTTCTGGAATTCAGAACGCAGCAGCGGGAAGTCGCTTGGGTGCAGCTCGGTCAGCTGAAGGCTGTCCTGCTCGCGCAGCAGCTGGCGGGCAATCAACGGCGAGCCAGGGTAGTAGCGCAGCTGGCCGTTGCGGTTAAAATGATTCACCACACCAATGTAGGCTCCAGCTCTGCCGGCAGGTCGTCCTGCTGCCAGATGCGGGCGATCCCTTCCAGGTATTCCCCGGTGCGTTCGGCATGTTCGCCGCTCAGCTGATAACGTCCCGCGCCCGCGTGGGTGTCCAGATAGAGAAACGGTTTATCTTTCTCTTTGAGTGATTCAATGATCAGGCTCTGAACGGTGTGTTTAAGGACGTCGGCGTGGTTGCCTGCGTGAAAGCTGTGGCGATAACTGAGCATGAATGATTGTGTTCCAGGTAGTAAACGTAGGCCTGATAAGCGTAGCGCCATCGGGCAAAAATAGAGCGTATCGCCACAGTATACAGAAAAGTTTATCCTGCCGCGAAAGCGCAACGTCTGGCATTGAAATCCTCTACACTTATCCCCATTCTAGATCGCATATGCACAGCGCCGGATGCGCGCTTCATTCATCTTATTCAACAGGACAGCGTTTATGACCAATCCATTACTGACGCCTTTTTCGTTGCCACCGTTTTCTAAAATCCGCCCTGAGCATGTGGTTCCAGCCGTAACACAGCGCTGGACAACTGCCGTGCGGCGGTAGAAAGCGTGGTGGCGCAGGGCGCGCCGTACACCTGGGAAAATCTGTGTCAGCCGCTGGCCGAAGTGGATGACGTGCTGGGACGCCTCTTCTCCCCGGTAAGCCATCTGAATTCAGTGAAAAACAGCCCGGAACTCCGTGAAGCGTATGAACAAACCCTGCCGTTGCTCTCTGAGTACAGCACCTGGTTGGTCAACACGAGGGGCTGTACAAAGCCTATCGCGACCTGCGCGATGGCGACCACTATGCCGAACTCAATACCGCGCAGAAAAAATCGGTCGATAACGCTCTGCGTGATTTCGAACTCTCCGGCATTGGTTTGCCGAAAGAGAAACAGACCCGTTACGGTGAAATTGCGGCCCGTCTGTCTGAGCTGGGCAACCAGTACAGCAACAACGTGCTGGACGCGACCATGGGCTGGATGAAGCTGATTACCGACGAAGCCGAGCTGGCCGGTATGCCGGAAAGCGCGCTGGCGGCGGCGAAAGCGCAGGCCGAAGCGAAAGAGCAGGAAGGCTTCCTCTTAACCCTGGACATCCCGAGCTACCTGCCGGTCATGACCTACTGCGACAATCAGGCGCTGCGCGAAGAGATGTACCGTGCGTACAGCACCCGCGCCTCCGATCAGGGCCCGAATGCCGGTAAGTGGGATAACAGCCCGGTGATGGCTGAAATCCTCGCGCTGCGTCACGAGCTGGCACAGCTGCTGGGCTTTGAGAGCTACGCCTCCAAATCCCTCGCCACCAAAATGGCGGAAAATCCACAGCAGGTCCTCGATTTCCTGACTGACCTGGCGAAACGTGCGCGTCCGCAGGGCGAGAAAGAGCTGGCACAGCTGCGCGCCTTGCGAAAGCGGAATACGGTGTCGACGAGCTGCAGCCGTGGGATATCGCCTGGTACAGTGAAAAACAGAAACAGCACCTTTACAGCATCAGCGATGAGCAGCTGCGCCCTTACTTCCCGGAAAACAAAGCCGTTAACGGTCTGTTTGAAGTGGTTAAACGCATTTACGGGATCACCGCCAAAGAACGTACCGACATCGACGTCTGGCATCCGGACGTGCGCTTCTTCGAACTGTATGACGAGAAGAACGAGCTGCGCGGGAGCTTCTACCTGGATCTGTACGCTCGCGAGAACAAACGCGGCGGTGCATGGATGGATGATTGCGTCGGGCAGATGCGTAAAGCGGACGGCTCCCTGCAGAAGCCGGTGGCGTACCTGACCTGTAACTTCAACCGTCCGGTGAATGGCAAGCCTGCACTGTTTACCCATGACGAAGTGATTACCCTGTTCCACGAGTTCGGCCACGGCCTGCACCATATGCTGACCCGTATCGAAACCGCAGGCGTTGCCGGTATCAGCGGTGTGCCATGGGATGCGGTCGAACTGCCAAGCCAGTTTATGGAAAACTGGTGCTGGGAGCCGGACGCGCTGGCGTTCATCTCCGGCCATTACGAAACCGGCGAGCCGCTGCCGAAAGAACTGCTGGATAAAATGCTGGCGGCGAAAAACTACCAGGCGGCGATGTTTATCCTGCGTCAGCTGGAGTTCGGCCTGTTCGACTTCCGTCTGCACGCCGAGTTTAGTCCGGAGCAGGGGGCGAAAATCCTCGAGACGCTGGCCGAGATCAAAAAGCAGGTCGCCGTTATTCCTGGCCCAACCTGGGGCCGCTTCCCGCACGCGTTCAGCCATATCTTCGCGGGCGGCTATGCGGCAGGCTATTACAGCTACCTGTGGGCCGACGTGCTGGCGGCGGATGCGTTCTCTCGCTTTGAAGAAGAGGGCATTTTCAACCGTGAAACCGGCCAGTCGTTCCTTGATAACATCCTGACGCGCGGCGGTTCTGAAGAGCCAATGGTGCTGTTCAAACGCTTCCGTGGCCGCGAGCCGCAGCTGGATGCGATGCTTGAGCACTACGGAATTAAAGGCTAACCGTTACGTGAAGATTTGTTTAGTCGATGAAACAGGCGCCGGTGACGGCGCCTTATCTGTTCTGGCCGCCCGCTGGGGGCTGGAGCATGATGATGAAAACCTGATGGCGCTGGTGATGACGCCGGCGCATCTGGAATTACGTAAGCGTGACGAACCCAGGCTCGGCGGGATATTTGTCGATTTTGTGGGGGGCGCCATGGCGCACCGGCGCAAGTTCGGCGGCGGTCGCGGTGAAGCGGTTGCCAAAGCGGTTGGCGTCAAAGGAAGCTATCTTCCGGACGTGGTGGATGCCACGGCGGGTTTAGGGCGCGATGCGTTTGTGCTGGCCTCGGTAGGGTGTCACGTGCGGATGCTGGAGCGCAATCCGGTCGTGGCCGCGCTGCTCGACGACGGGCTGATGCGCGGCTATGCCGACCCGGAGATTGGGCCGTGGCTGCAGGCACGCTTGCAATTGATTCACGCCTCCAGCCTGACGGCGCTGACCGATATCACTCCGCGTCCGCAGGTGGTCTACCTCGACCCGATGTTCCCGCATAAGCAGAAAAGCGCGCTGGTGAAGAAAGAGATGCGGGTGTTCCAGTCGCTGGTCGGGCCGGATTTAGACGCGGATGGTTTGCTGGCGCCTGCTCGTCAGTTAGCCACGAAGCGCGTGGTGGTGAAACGCCCGGACTATGCGCCGCCGCTGGCGGACGTGGCAACGGCCAATGCGGTGGTCACCAAAGGGCACCGGTTTGATATTTATTCGGGGACGCCGGAACAGGAAGGTTAGGGTGTGCGGTTTGATGCCGTCACCCCAACCCGCGCTGGAAAGAGGTTCGAACGGTTCCCTCTCCCTGTGGGAGAGGGAAAGCAGACTTACTCGTCTTCTTCGTCACGCAGTGGAACAATCAGCATATCCACATGAACGGTGTTAATCAGCTGACGCGCTGAAGACATCAGCTTGCTCCAGAAGTCCTGGTGGTGACCACAAACGACCAGGTCCATATCGTATTTCTTAATCGCATCAACCAGCACCTGACCCAGATCGCCGCTGCCGCTTAAGGTTTCGGTGATAGGGTAGCCCGCGTTGGTGGACAGTTCGCTCAGGGCGTGGTGTGTCTCTTCAGAGATGCGTTTCTGCATATCACCGAGATTGACGTCAATCAGACCGGTATAGAGGTCGGAGTAATTCACATCAACGTGGATAAGAGAAACTTTCGCGTTGTAAGGGCGTGCCATGGATACCGCTTTATCAACCAGCACTTTACTCTCCGGAGAGAGGTCTACCGCGATGAGAATGTGTTTGTAAGCCATAGTGTTACTCCTTCCTTAAGTTATCGATGACTAAATGGAAAAGCCGTCGTCTGATGCTTTCATTACGGCCCAGTAAAACATATTTTTCAAGCTTTGGTGTTGATAACGATTAACCTTGTGGCAAAAAAATTAACGGATCTCCTACACTATTTAATGAGCCGTTCGGATATTAAAACGCGAACCGGATCGACTTTTGTTCATTCTTTCACTGAACTGTCTGTCAGGGCACTGGAGTGCGGTAGCTCAGAGGCCTTGCTTCGTGGCGTACGCCGGGGAGGATGTATGATTAGCACCGTCGCATTGTTTTGGGCGTTATGCGTGGTTTGCATAGTGAATATGGCGCGCTACTTCTCATCGTTACGTGCGCTGTTAGTGGTACTTCGTGGTTGCGATCCGTTGCTTTATCAGTATGTGGACGGTGGAGGGTTCTTCACCTCGCACGGACAGCCCAGCAAGCAGATGCGTCTGGTAGGGTATATCTATTACCAGCGCTATCGCGATCACCACGATGAAGAGTTTATTCGCCGTTGCGAGCGTCTTCGCCGTCAGTTCATTTTAACCAGCGCCCTGTGTGGTCTGGTTGTGGTCAGCATGATTGCCTTGATGATTTGGCACTGAACATAAAAAAAGCGGGTCAGTTTCCTGACCCGCTTTTTATCGCGTTCTGCCGATTAGATAAGCTTCAGCGAAATCCAGTACAACCCACCCGACAGCAGGATAGAGGCCGGAAGGTAAATACCCAGGCCATCAGAATGTTGGTCACGGTTTTGCGTTGCAGACCGCCGCCGTCAACAATCATGGTCCCTGCCACGGAAGAGGAGAGTACGTGGGTGGTCGAAACTGGCATACCGGTATAGCTCGCCAGACCGATTGAAACCGCCGCCGTCATCTGCGCGGACATACCCTGCGCATACGTCATGCCTTTCTTACCGATCTTCTCGCCGATGGTGGTCGCCACACGACGCCAGCCAATCATCGTACCGATACCGAGAGCCAGTGCGACAGCCATGATGATCCAGATTGGCGCGTACTCAATAGTATTGAGCATATCGCCTTTCAGTTTCTTCAGCAGACGCTGGTCGTCAGCATTCACTTCTGGCAGCTTCGCCACTTTATCCGTGACATCAGAGATGCACAGCATAATGCGACGCAGTTGACCACGTTGCTCAACAGACAGTTTGTCGTAGCTTTCGATATTACCCAGCATGCCTTTGGCACGTTCCAGCGCGTTAATCGCGTTTGCCGGATGGCAGTGGAATTCGCCCGGCGCAGTGGTAGCGCCTGCTTCAGGAGAAGGGATCAACTGGTCAACGCCGGTTGCCTTCTTCAGCAGCTCAGGGTGTTGCTGGAAATAGATTTCAACATTGTTCACCGCATCACGGGTACGGGTGATTTCGTAACCGGAGGCGTTCATGTTGACCACGAATCCCGCCGGTGCGACGCCAATCAGTACCAGCATTACCAGACCAATGCCTTTCTGACCGTCGTTCGCGCCGTGAGAGAAGGCAACGCCGATAGCGGAAAGGATCAGGGCAATCCGCGTCCAGAATGGCGGCTTTTTCTTGCCGTCTTTCTTCTCACGCTCTGCAGGCGTCAGGTGAATACGGGAGCGTTTTTTCGTATTGCTCCAGTAACGACGCAGGATGAAAATCAATCCGCCTGCGACCACCAGACCCACGATAGGGGAGACAATCAGTGAGGCGAAAATTCCCAGCACTTTCGGGATGTTTAACGCATCAACAACCGAGGTACCGGTCATGAGGGCATTCGTTAACCCAATACCGATAATCGCGCCGATGAGGGTGTGAGAACTGGATGCAGGCAGGCCGAAATACCAGGTACCGAGTTCCAGATAATTGCAGCAAGCAGCATTGAGAACACCATAGCGAGGCCATGGCCAGAACTAACGTTGAGAAGCAGATCCGTTGGCAACATATGCACGATCGCATATGCAACGCTCAGTCCACCCAGAAGAACACCAAAAAAGTTAAATACCGCCGCCATAACAACCGCGAGCTGCGATCGCATTGCGCGAGTGTAGATAACCGTTGCTACTGCGTTTGCAGTGTCGTGGAAGCCGTTGATCGCTTCGTAAAACAGTACAAAAACCAGAGCAAGCAATAATAAAAGCCCGGTATGTAAATCCAGGCCAGCAAACAAATGTAGCATAGGACGTTACGCCATTTTGAGGACATGAACGCGGCGCATTATCCAGGACAAATGCGCGGCGGGCAAAGTGAAATATAGCTTTTTTTGATATAACTTCGGCTTTGTTGGCGTTAGGTAAAGAAATATATTTTATATTTCAAGTATATGACTGATATCTCGGTTAATTGCGCTGGTGTGACCACAGAGGAAACTTTACAATCCGCGGCAGTTAACGAAGAGGATTTTGACGTGGAAAGGTTTGATGCCGTGGTAATTGGCGCCGGTGCGGCGGGTATGTTTTGTGCGGCGATGGCCGGACAGGCGGGTCGTCGCGTGCTGTTGCTGGATAACGGTAAAAAGCCAGGACGTAAAATTCTGATGTCCGGTGGCGGGCGCTGCAACTTTACAAATCTCTATGTCGAACCTGCAGCTTATCTGAGCCAGAACCGTCATTTTTGCAAATCGGCCCTGGCGCGTTACACCCAGTGGGACTTTATCGACCTGGTGGGTAAGCACGGTATCGCATGGCATGAGAAGACGCTGGGCCAGCTGTTCTGTGATGACTCCGCCCAGCAGATTGTCGATATGCTGGTGGCCGAGTGCGAGAAGGGCCGCGTGGTGATGCGCCTGCGCACGGAAGTGCTGGAGGTGTCCCGCGATGAGCAGGCTACACGCTGCAGTTAAACGGGGAAAGCGTCAGCGCCGATAACCTGGTGATTGCCAGCGGTGGCCTCTCCATGCCGGGGCTCGGTGCTTCACCATTCGGCTACAAGATTGCCGAACAGTTTGGCCTGAACGTGCTGCCCACCGTGCGGGGCTGGTACCGTTCACCCTGCATAAGCCCCTGCTGGAACAGCTCCAGACGCTTTCTGGCGTCTCGGTTCCGTCGGTCATTACGGCTGAAGACGGTACGGTTTTCCGTGAAAACCTGCTGTTTACCCACCGTGGTCTTTCCGGCCCGGCGGTACTGCAAATCTCCAGCTACTGGCAGCCGGGGGAGTTTGTCACGGTTAACCTGCTACCCGATTGCGACCTGGAGGCTTTCCTCAACGAGCAACGCGCGGCGCACCCGAATCAAAGCCTGAAAAACACGCTGGCCATGCAGTTGCCAAAACGTCTGGTGGAATGTTTGCAGGTGCTGGGTCAGATCCCCGATGTGTCGCTCAAGCAGCTTAACAGCCGCGAACAGGAGGTGCTGGTTGAGACGCTGACAGCCTGGCGGGTGCAGCCCAACGGTACCGAAGGCTACCGTACGGCGGAAGTGACGCTTGGCGGGGTCGACACCCATGAACTCTCCTCACGCACCATGGAAGCGCGCAACGTGCCGGGGCTCTATTTTATTGGTGAGGTGATGGATGTAACCGGTTGGCTCGGCGGATACAATTTCCAGTGGGCATGGGCAAGTGCCTGGGCGTGTGCTCAGGCGCTGGCAGATGTCCGAGGACAATAAAGTTGTACACAAAGCACTAAAGTTGTAACCATTCTCAAAAAACGACGCTAATGTTGTATACTTACTGAATGTGTGGTTATAGGGTTGGAGACTATAAAATGCACATATAGGTACGTATCAATGTCGTTTGGGTACGATCATGGGTAGGGGTAGCGTCTCAAATCCTATTTGGATTATGAAAATGCGCTAGGTGACGGCATAGGAGTGGGCTATGGCCAAAGTTATCAGCCCTGGCTTAGAGCTCAGGACGTTAAATCCCGTGGAAACCGTTCGATAGTCTTTGGCCTTAAGACGTTTCGAAACCATCATCTCCTTTCTTCTGTCGAAAGTAACTTTTTCTATCTGGCTGAGTTTAATGACTCGGTGATTGATATCCGGGAACAATTCCCACTCTTTCCTCTCCGGCTTACCCAACAAATAGCAAATCATCTACATTTTCAACATCCTATGGTGAGGGGAGTAAGAGGAGTACCTGTCGAAGTTCTGAATGTTATGACAACCGATTTTTTACTGACCTTGAGAACTCCTGAAGGCGGACTTCGATACAAAGCTATAGCAGTAAAACATAACGAGAGCATACCTGAACGCGAAGCCCAAAAACTTGAAATAGAGAGGATGTTTTGGCAGTTGATTGATGTTGATTTTCAAATTTATGTTGGCTCGGAACTCAATAACGTCGTCGGTAAAAACATTTGCTGGGCTACTTCTGTATTAAGAGATGGTTCTGAATTTTATGATAAATATCCTCTTGATAAAATCCTATGGAAGCTTAAACCAGATGTTTATCCCATAGTAGGACTACGAGCAATGATTTCATCAATCTTTGGGTAGATGCACAAGAAGCGATGATGTTATTGCAGGCAATGATTGGATTAAAAATGATAAATGTTGATTTATCATATCCAATACTCGAAACCGGTCTGATAAAGATAATTTCCAATGACCACTATATAGGACTGAACGCAAATGGATATTATTAGGAATTCAGTCTGGCTCTCTCAAGGCACTGATTTGCTTGCAGAGGGACTTTACCGTGTTTTGGATTTTGACAGAAAGGTTGACTTGTTAATTTTGTTTAAAATAAAATCAGAAAGAACGGGTAAGCCAATCCCTTTCTCATTTTCAATGTTTAAATATTATATTGAATCAAATAGCATAACTTGTAAAGATTATATATACCCTTCATATATGTTAGTAGATGAGAAAAAAATAACAGATGAAGACAGAGGAAGGCGAGATGAAAATTACAATATCATTAAAGATCTTGTAGATGACAGAATGTTTCTGTTTGACTATGCATTACATAAAAAGTCTCACCTTTTAATGGATTACTCCAGAAATAAAAAAATATCACAATATACTATCAGAACGCTTCTGGCGTTGTACTGGCGACATGGGCAGGATATTTATGCATTGCTACCCGCATTCTCGAACTGTGGCGCCGCTGGGAAAAGTAGAATCAAACATGAAATTAAACTTGGGAATTCCAAAAAAAACAGAGCATTACCTAATGAACGATCACGTGTTTTCATTCTTAATGAAAGAGATATAAATAATATTAGAAAATCTCTCATTACGTATCATTATAAAGTTAACGGAGATACGATAAAGAAAACATTAGAGAGACATATTGATTTGTATTTTAGGGATGAAATTAAAACAGCAAACCTAGAAAATAGAGCTCCATATGTTCCTTCTTTAAAACAATTTTCATACTGGAATAAAAAACTCTTCACTAAAGATTTCTCGATAAATAAGAAGAACACGAAAAAAGAAATAGACCTCAAAATGCGGGCGCTTTTAGGTAGTGTGGCTAATACAACTGTTTTGCCGGGTGATGTATTCGAAATAGACTCAACTGTCGCTGATGTACATCTTATTTCGAGTTTAAACAGACGAAAAGTCATTGGGCGTCCTACTATTTATACAGTGGTGGATCGTGCAACAAGAATGATTGTTGGCCTTCATGTTTCTTTATATCATGCTTCATGGCGAGCGCCCGACAAGCGTTAGCAAATTGCTTTATGCCAAAAAAAGAATATTGTAGATTATTTGGAATCTCTATTACTGATGATGATTGGCCTTGTTCTCATATTCCATTAACATTGATGTGTGACAACGGGGAGATGATTGGTCTTAAACCTCAGGAAGAGATGACCCCCCTGACAAAACTTGAGTTTGCGCCAGTCGGTAGAGGCGACAGAAAAAGCATTGTTGAACGCTGTTTCGGCATTATGAATGATGAGGTTATTCATAGGCTTATTGGAACAACACGAAGGGGAAAGATTGTTAAAGGAGAGCCAACACCGCAATCCAGGGCTTGTTTAACGATTCAGGAGGTCACGTCTTTACTGATTCGGGAGATACTTGCACATAATCAGAGAACGTATGAAGAACTGGCTTATATCAATCCCTTACTGATTGAAAATGATCTCGTAATATCACCAAAAAATAGTTGGATGATAAGCTTAAAGCACGGGAGATTCAGCGCAAGAGCCGTTGGGGCCGACGAAGTGATCGCACGATTGTTAATCCCTGTGAACGCTAACATTACCGCCGGTGGGATTCAGTACAATAATCTTTTTTATGAATGTGATCCTGAAATTGCATCAGGTGCCAGAGTATTTGGAAGAACCACTTGTGAAGCAAGAATAGATGACAATTGCGTAGATTATATATATGTAAGATTTGACAAAAATAGCATTTTCAAAAAACATTACCTACTTAAGAAAAGAGATGTATTTAAAGGAAAAACTCATCTTGATACAGATGTAATGGCTGATTGGGTAGATACTCAAAAAGAAATTAATTTATTTACTCTGGATTCGCTCAGCAATATCAATAATAAAGATGAATTTAACAGGAAAGGTAACGAAAGATTAAATGAAATATACGAATCTCGCCGGGTACATGGTAAAGATATTAAAAAGAACAGGAAAAATGAACTTGATTCATTAGGGCGAACTCATGTTGCTAATGGAAGATCTGAACCCCTACTTCCTTCATCCAGTAATGTTCTGCTTTTGCCTGGCCGGGAGGAGAAACAAAGATGGTTAAAAGGTAAGAAGAAGACTGAGGACGCAGAATAATGAACCTTATACGGAGCGTTTCAGCGATATATAAAGAACAGGAGTTACCTGAGTATCGTGGCAATCCCTTAATTGAAGCACTTCCTGAAGCGCTTACGGAAGATGAAGTACTTCTGGAAATGAGTTATTTCCCCGAAATTGACGAAAAAATCCGCTGGACTGCCCCGGCGAATGTTAGAGAGCAGTATGTCGAACGTATAAAGAAATTCCGTTGCCCTCAAACCAATCTTATCCAGGCTTATAAAATGATTTTACGGGCACTTAGGGAAAGCTATGCAGCTCGTAATCCTTTAAAAAGCGGAACAATTCAATATCTTCATTACTATGGAAATGAGCGTCCTGATATTGAACCCGAAAGTGGATATTTTAAATCCCAGGCTGAAACCATTACGATAGTTGGAATGAGTGGTTCTGGAAAAACTACCATGATTGAGCAAGTCATGGATCATTTCCCTCAGATTATAGAACACAGCAGCTATAAAGGAGTTTTTCCCGGCTTCAGTAAGCAAATCGTATGGGTAAAGATTAATTGTCCATACAATTCAAGTGTGAGAGACCTTTGTGAAGAGATTTTACAAAAATTAGATGATGCAATTGGTATTGAACGAACTGCACCTGAGATTAGAAATGGTGCTCTGCTCGCCAGATTGCACAAAGAATTAAATCATCATTTTGGGTATCCTTGTTATTGATGAAATGCAGAGGCTTAAATTTTCAAGAACCGGGGGGAGAGTAAGTTGATTGATTTTTTACATGAAATTGTAGATTCCATGGGGGTATCTATGGTTTTTTGTGGAAATCATCCTTTTGACGAGACGCTGACAAAGAAAATGAGAATTGCCAGGCGGGCAGAGTCTGGTGGTTACATGAAAATTAAGAATGTTAGATACGATTCACAAGACTGGCAATCGTTTATTCATTATTTATGGCCATTACAATGGACAAATGTTGAAACTCCATTAAATGATGAGTTAAACAAAAAATTATTCATTTTATCTAAAGGCAACATTGGATTGGCTCAGATGATTTATCGGGGGGCACAATTAAAGGTTATCGGTAGCGGCAATGAATCATCACTGGTGCAGTCTTGTCGGCCTCTGTACCGGTACTCGTGAGTCATACGGAGGAATATAAGGGTACTTTACTCCCGGGGGCCGCGACTGAAGATGAGGAAGCTAAATGGCTCTCTTCATCTAATGAGGGTGATGCTTCGGCTAAAATCATGGCAGAGAAGTCCCTAAAGGCTTTGATCCCTGGGGATATAGACAGGCCACAGCACAAGGAATTCGTAGGAAAAATAGACGAGGTTTTGCGCAATTTCGACGAGAAAATACTGTCTCTTGACCACGATCTTGTTATCAACAGAACAGCTGAAAAGAAAAATACCTACGATGCTCTTCAGCGTTGCGGGCTTATAAATATAGATCCACTTAATAAATTGTAATGAGGTAACAGTTCGTAACGGTCAAAAAGAGGTGTGGGAAATGAGAATGTTGCCTGTTTTGCCTGATGAATCCTTGTTCAGCCGGTTTTGTCGGACAACTACCGTGTACGGTATGTCCCCATCTTCTCTGTTAACGATCATTTTCAACAAACCTGATATGAACGTCCATCCAATTCTCAATTCAGGATTAAAGGCTATTTCTCTTCATACATCCGAAAGTGCAGATCAGCTCTGGCATGAACAGACTTTACTCCCTCTTTTTGCCTGGGCACTACCAATCAGTCGTAATGAAATTATGGATTTCAACACGACCCCTGCCAGGCTTAATCGATTGTGCCGCCTTAGTAATTTTTCACTAGGGCAGCGCACACTATTGAAGTTTTGCCCGGTTTGCGCTCGTGAAGATACTTTTCATTATGGTGTTACTTATTGGCATCTGGCGCATCAGCTTCATGGGGTTACAACCTGCCATCGGCATCCGGTAGCGCTTGAAAGCATCCATGTCCCTTCTTCACCGCACATACGTATTGGACTGATGCCTCCTGTTTCGTATACAGAACAACTTAGCAATGAGATAGACTTCGATTTTGCTAAGTTTTGTTATGAGTCCATAAATATAATCAGAAGAAAAGATATTACACACCCCAATTACATGGATGTACTTAAAAAGTTGAATTTATTATCATTGGATGGAAATTTAAAGAAAAATGTATTCTACGCACATGTTTATGCTAAGTGCCAGTTATTTGGGGAGGGTTCATCGGAGCTTTTACCAACTTCCCTAACTGATTATCACTACTGGGAGCCTATACTCAAAGACAAATGTTGTCAGCATCCCACAAAGCATCTTTTGCTTTGTTATTGTTTGTTAAATACTTGCTGGCCAACGTATGCAGGAAGTCGTACTAATAAAAAGAAAGAAACCTTTAAAAGTCATAAGAAATACAGTTTTCATATAACTGAAAATAATACTAGTGTTAGCAACCTTGGGAAGGAATTTAGTCGCAGCAGATGTTACATTAAAACACTTATTTATAAAAAATACCTGAGGACGTTTAAGCGAAACACAAAAATTAATATATTCACTGAATTGCTTATCAAGTCTATGGCTGTAAGGGGGTTTAGTCTGGCATCCATAGCTGAGAAAAACTCATTATCGGAAGGAGCTGTATCCTCTGTAATTTCATCTTGTTACGGTTTATGCTCATGGCGTAAAAAATGTAAAAAAGATTCTTTAAGACGGCGTCATAAGCAGAAGATATTAAGATTTATACATAATCAATCCGTTTCTATAACACGAAAGTTAGTCAAAGAAAGTTGTTATGCAAGTTTCTATTGGCTAAATAAACATGAATGTGACTGGCTTAATTCCTGTCTTCCTAAAACAATACGATGCTATAAAAATAAAAGAGTAGACTGGAGCGAGAGAGATATTATCTCATCATCATTAATAAATGATGTTTTATCTCAGGGGCAGTACTCGATGTCACTTACAAGTCTAGATGCTTTACTGGGAGGGCATGGCTGGCTTTTAAAATACAGAGATAAACTACCAATGACAATGATACTTCTCAGAAAAATGGAACTAATTAAATAAGAGGGAGTTATATGGTTTACGAAAATGAATTGTGGCACAGTTTTCTTCTGCGTTCACAGATAATGTATAACTTATCCAATTGCAGGAACATAATATCAAAGCATGGCGCACTAAGGTACGATGCCTTTCCTCGGTTCGAACTGATTGATATGTACAAATTGCATAGCTTGCAGGATATATATGACATTCTTGCCACTAGAAATGGTTATATACTAACTTCCAATATAGTGTCGTTATCTTCTGGTGTTTACGGGTATTTTAACGCTGTTGAAGATGCCTGTCGGAAAAATTTTCACATAACTAATTCATATCCATTGGTAAACATCTCAAACATTCGTTACTGTCACAAATGTATTGTTGAAGATATACACTCTAAAGGCATTGGTTATCTGCGTCATAGATGGTTGTTTGAATCTAAATGTGCAGTTCATAGTACCAGTTTATATGAGGTTTGTTTTGATAACTATTTGAATGCAGTGAAAGGACTTAGTGATTTAATTATAAGTGGAATAAATCCTCATGGTTATTGTTCCCTTGTGGTTGACGTTTCAAACCCTTTCAAAAATCCAGTGTATATATTACCATGTGCCCGTAATAAAATTTTAAAATGGATTTCGGACAATAAAAATATGCTGATTTACTTTCTCTTTGATCTCTTCAAATGTAAGTCGCATTCAAGTTTATCTAAGGTTATCGAAGTCAAGATAATGCATGATAGATATATTTCTGCGGTGTTCAAGATGTTAAGTGAAATTAATTTTTGTAATTTCAACTCCTTTATTGCTGATCTTTTTGAGGACGTAAGTTATGCCTCTATCGGACTTGATTATTATTCTGTTAATGAGCATTTTCTCAGGCTAAGGCTACAGATTGTAAATTTTGCCAGTTGAATGGTAAATATATTTGCTCACTTTCCAATGTAAAACTTCTTCGCTAATTTCACTTCATTTATAAAATACTAAGAAAGCTAATTAGATAAGGTTATATATTTTGACTGGGGCAGGAACAAATTATCACTCATCGAGTATCCCTGGGGGTTACCACCTGTGTATGAGGGCTCCGTTTGGGAAACGGAAAATATTGTACTATAAGGACTTCCCCGGCATGTCAAAGCCGGTATTTATGGTTTCTGTCTGCTCTTCAGTAAAAATAAAGGGGAGAGACTGCGGTACTATAAACGGCCATGATGAATCGTCATCGATTCG
>ENA-OQHY01000374-OQHY01000374.1-human-gut-metagenome-genome-assembly--contig:-NODE-374-length-25735-cov-2.451929_pt1 | contig 25735 bp, 42 predicted proteins | sample MGYA00242570_ERZ504733 | MGnify/ENA primary metagenome ERZ504733 (study PRJEB26092, sample SAMD00036219) | human gut metagenome | host: Homo sapiens | study: EMG produced TPA metagenomics assembly of... | reverse complement strand
GCGACATCGCTAACCCGGCATCAGGGTTTAAACGGGAACAGTACGGGAATCAGTATCACGCACACCACCAATCACCAGCACGGTGAAGGGCACGCCTAATCTTCACAAAATCACTGAATTTGTAATTCCCCGGGCCAAGCACCAGCGTATTGACCGGTGACGAGACCGGAGTCATAAACGCTGCAGATGCCGCCATAGCGACGATCATGGCAAACGGGTACGGCGAAACCCCCATTGATTTCGCCATCGCCAGTGCAATGGGTGCCATCAGGACGGCCGTGGCCGTATTGGAGATAAACAGGCTATCGTGGCGCACATGATAAACAGGCAGACCAGCATCATGTAAGGCCCGTATCCACCGCCTGCGTCCATGAGTCCCTTGACGATCAAATCCACCCCACCGGTTTTTTGTAACGCCAGGGCAAAGGGCATCATCCCGACAATCAGAATGATGCTCGGCCAGTGAATGGCTTTGTAGGCGCTTTCGGCATCAATACAGCGGAATTTCCCCATCAGAAGACAGGCGATAATGGCCGCAATGGGGTTTGGAATTTCGTCAGTCAGCATCAGTGCGACCATCAACACCAGGCAAAAAATCGCATGTGGTGCCTGGCTGTGCGCCGGAGAAGCATCGCTCTCTTCAACCGGCATATTAAGTACCACAAAGTCGCGGCCTTTCTGCCCGAGCTGACCGATCAGTTTCCAGTTGCCGACGACCAGGAAGATATCACCGAGCAGGATAGGCTCATCCACTACCGCCCCTTCCATCGCCACGCCATCACGCTTTAAACCCACCACATTCAGCCATAGCGGGTCCTGAAGCCGATTTCGCGCACGGTTTTACCCAGTAATTCAGATTCCGGGATCAGCGACACTTCGGCCATGCCGACATCCAGCGCCTGGTCTGAAAAATACTCCCACGTAGCACCATGGGTTCCAGCAACTGTTCACTGCAAAACTCGCGCAAATCGACATCGGCGGTGGACATATCAATCAGCAAAACGTCGCGTGCACGGAATTCCGACACCCCGTTGACGTTAACAATCACCCGCCGAAAACGACGCCAGCGCTCTACGCCGATCACGTTCGCGCCATAGCGCTCGCGCAGCTTCAGGTCGTCAAGACGCTGGCCAATGAGGGGCGAGCCGGGGCGGATAGCCACGACGGCGCGCCCGCCCGGTCAGACGGTACTCTTTGATCAGATCGCGGAAAGTCGTCGTTTCCAGCCGTCTTTGCTTTTATCCTGTTTTTCCCCCTTCAGAGCAAAACGGGTTAACAGCATGTAGACCACGCCCAGCACCAGAATCACCAGTCCAAGTGGGGTCACGCTGAAAAAGCTAAAGCCTTCAAACCCTTCGCGAATTAGCTCACTGTTGACGACCAGGTTCGGTGGGGTCGCCACCAGCGTCATCATCCCGCTGATAAGACCGGCAAAGCTCAGAGGCATCATCAGGCGCGACGGCGAGGTTTGCATCCGCATGGAGACGCTCAGCACCACCGGGATAAAGATGGCGACGACGCCCGTGGAGCTCATAAACGCCCCCAGCCCGGCAACCGTCAGCATCAGGTAGATCAACATTTTGGTTTCGCTGTTGCCGGCCACCTTGACCAGCCACGACCCCATAATGGTCGCCACGCCGTGCGCACCAGCCCGTCGCCAATAATAAACAGGGCGGCAATCAGGATAACGTTGGGATCACTAAATCCGGAGAAAGCCTCCGGCAGCGTGAGCGTACCGCTCAGCACAAAGGCAACGATGACAAACAAGGCGATGGCATCCATGCGCACCTTGCCTGAGGCAAAGAGAAGGATGGCGATTAAAAGCAGGCTCAGGACCCAAATCAGTTCACCGTTCACAACATATCCTTGTCAGTGGAGGAGACAAAATTTTGCCATAAAAAAGCCCCAACAATGTGGGGCTATATCATGGGATTACATTTTAAGCGAGACGGTTACAACTCCGTCCGGTGCCTTCGCAACGTTAATCGCCGTCAGCGTGTTAAGCACCAGATCCGCCTCGTTCAGGCGGGGTGAACCCGCCGGAACGTTAACGGCGATAACGTGGCTTCCGGCGTTCAACCCCGCCAGGACGCCTGCTGCCGCATCCTCCACCACCACGCAATCGGCTGGTGCCAGGCCAAGCAGTTCGGCACCGAGTAAAAAGGCATCCGGTTCAGGCTTGCCGCGCTTCACGCGCTCTGCGTGATAAACACTTCGGGCGTCGGTAACCCTGCGGCCTTGTGGCGGGCATGGGCAACGGGCACCGAGCCGGAGGTGACGATCGCCCACGGGATTTGTGCTTCGTTCAGATGTTCAAGCAGTTCACGCGCCCCCGGCAGCGCTGTGATGCCATCCGTGTCGGTGGCTTCAATGTACTCAAGATAGCTGAACTCCGCCTGAATCTCTTCCTCAGAACGTCCTGCTAAGAAGTACCGCAATGAGGTTATGGCCTGTTTGCCATGGATAAAATTCAGTACTTCCTGATGGTCAATGCCATGTCTGTCCGCCCAATGGCACCATGAACGCTCCACAACCGGCAGCGAATCCACCAGCGTACCGTCCAAATCAAACAGAAAACCTCTACACTGCACAAGCACCTCCGTCAGGCATTAATAATTTGTTGAATCTCATTGTTACTTAAATGGTACTGGCGCGGGCAGGCGTGCCAGACGCTCAGCATGCGCTGATATTTTTCCCACATTGGGGTCTGCGCATTGAAGCCGTGTGTGCCCGCGTCAAAATGGGTATAGCGCCCTTCCGTGTTCACCATAAAACGCACATAGCTCAGATAACGCGCTTCCGTTGCGGCATCAAAGCCCAGGAAGGTGACGCGACGTTCGTCAATGGACTGCTGATCTTTGAGATTGGTCCAGGAAACATGCAGGGCGTGATACATCTCCATAATGTCGATCACGGTGCGGCAGGTTTCTTCTTTCATCTCACCAAACTCACGGTCCAGTTCACGCATCTGTAAACCGAAGCCACGTTCGACGATTGTCTGCAGGCGGCTGTAGCGCTCAGCGTTATCGGGATCAAGCATAGTCATCATTTTGTACTGGTTGGACAAAATCAGACGTTGAGCATGGGTCATTTCCATCTTTCGACTCCTGTAGCGCATTGCACTGTAAAAAAAAGACACGGTAACGGTGAGTTACTGTGCCTTCTTTTATTCGTCGTTTCGATGATCAATCACAAGTCATCGAGGAATGTTTTGTCGAGTTGCTTAAAAGCGCGCTTGAGCGTGTCAGCCAGCGCCTGGTAATCGGGCTTGCCTTCGACCGGGGCAAGCGCCTGCCCGGCTTCCTCCAGTTTCCCGCGAACTTCATAAAACCAGTGTAAAATAGAAGGCGGGAGTGGCGTGATAGAACGTTTACCTAACCACCACAGACCCTGCATCGGCAGACTTAACGCGAAAAGTGCCGTCGCAACGGCCGGGCCAAGCTGCCCGCCCAGCGCGATTTGCCAGCAGAGCGTAAAGATGGCGACAGGTGGCATAAAGCGAATCGCATAGCGCGTGGCGCGGATCGTGCGGTTCTCAATAAACATGGGCGCAAGGCGCTTTTCCATTGGCCACGTCTTTGCGTAATGCTGTCCCCGACGAAACAGACTGAAAAATTCACGGACGGGTTCTCTGGTGTCGACATGGCTGTACCTCAACTTCACATATAAAAATTAAAATTTTCGTGCAAAACCACAACAGGCTATGACAACGTTCAAAATATTTTGTCATCAGCACCCCGTATCGGGTATTCTGTGCCAGCCTGATAGGCCCTTAGACGAGAACCATTAACTCGTCAAATTATCGCATATTATGCCATTGGCTGAAAAATGTTCAAAATGGCATAAAATCATATGTATTTCTTCCATCATGCCACAATGTTCGTTTGGCATGATGTTAATCATAAATGTCTGAGTCATTATGCGTTACGCTTTTAGACTCCCTGACGTTTTTTTAGCCACGTATCAATAATAGGTACTTCCATGTCGAGTAAGTTAGTACTGGTTCTGAACTGCGGTAGCTCCTCACTGAAATTCGCCATCATCGATGCGCTCAACGGTGACGAATACCTCTCTGGTTTGGCCGAATGTTTCCATCTGCCTGAAGCACGTATCAAGTGAAGATGGACGGCAGCAAACAGGAAGCGGCTTTAGGTGCAGGCGCCGCTCACAGTGAAGCGCTGAACTTTATCGTTAACACTATTCTGGCACAAAAACCAGAACTGTCTGCTCAGCTGACTGCGATTGGTCACCGTATCGTCCACGGCGGCGAAAAATACACCCGTTCCGTCGTTATCGACGAAACGGTTATCCAGGGCATTAAAGACTCTGCCTCTTTCGCACCGCTGCACAACCCAGCTCACCTGATCGGTATCGCTGAAGCGCTGAAATCCTTCCCGCAGCTGAAAGACAAAAACGTGGCTGTGTTCGACACTGCGTTCCACCAGACCATGCCGGAAGAATCTTACCTCTATGCCCTGCCGTACAGCCTGTACAAAGAGCACGGCGTTCGTCGCTACGGCGCGCACGGCACCAGCCACTTCTATGTGACTCAGGAAGCCGCTAAAGTTCTGAACAAGCCGGTTGAAGAAGTTAACATCATCACCTGCCACCTGGGCAACGGTGGTTCTGTTTCTGCCATCCGCAACGGTAAATGTGTTGATACATCCATGGGTCTGACCCCGCTGGAAGGTCTGGTGATGGGTACCCGTTCCGGTGACATCGACCCGGCGATCATCTTCCACCTGCACGACACCCTGGGCATGAGCGTTGATCAGATCAACAAAATGCTGACCAAAGAGTCTGGCCTGCTGGGTCTGACCGAAGTCACCAGCGACTGCCGTTATGTTGAAGACAACTACGCAGAAAAAGCAGACGCTAAACGTGCAATGGACGTTTACTGCCACCGTCTGGCGAAGTACATCGGCTCTTACACTGCGCTGATGGACGGTCGTCTGGACGCGGTTATCTTCACCGGTGGTATCGGTGAGAACGCGGCAATGGTTCGTGAACTGTCCCTGGGTAAACTGGGCGTTCTGGGCTTCGAAGTTGACCACGAGCGTAACCTGGCTGCCCGCTTCGGCAAGTCTGGCTTCATCAACAAAGAAGGCACCCGTCCGGCTATCGTTATTCCAACTAACGAAGAGCTGGTCATCGCGCAAGACGCGCACCGCCTGACTGCCTGATTCCACACCGCCAGCAATGCTGGCGGTGCTGTTTTGTAGCCCGCCCCCTGTCGGCGGTAACGAAAGAGGATAAACCGTGTCCCGTACTATTATGCTGATCCCTACCGGAACCAGCGTCGGTCTGACCAGCGTCAGCCTTGGCGTTATCCGTGCTATGGAACGCAAAGGCGTTCGTTTGAGCGTCTTTAAGCTATCGCCCAGCCTCGTGCCGGTGGCGATGCGCCAGACCAGACCACCACCATCGTGCGTAAGAACTCCAATCTGCCAGCGGCTGAACCGCTGAAGATGAGCCACGTTGAATCTCTGCTGTCCAGCAACCAGAAAGACGTGCTGATGGAAGAGATCATCGCCAACTATCACGCTAACACGCAAGACGCGGAAGTGGTGCTGGTTGAAGGCCTGGTCCCGACCCGCAAACACCAGTTCGCTCAGTCTCTGAACTTCGAAATCGCGAAAACGCTGAATGCTGAAATCGTGTTCGTCATGTCCCAGGGTACCGATAACCAGGAACAGCTGAAAGAGCGTATCGAACTGACCCGCAGCAGCTTCGGCGGCGCGAAAAATACCAACATTACTGGCGTTATCGTTAACAAACTGAACGCACCGGTTGATGAGCAAGGTCGTACCCGTCCTGACCTGTCCGAAATCTTCGATGACTCTTCTAAAGCGAAAGTGGTTAAAGTTGATCCGGCGACTCTGCAGGATTCCAGCCCGCTGCCAGTACTGGGCGTGGTGCATGGAGCTTCGACCTGATTGCTACCCGTGCAATCGACATGGCGCGTCACCTGAACGCTACCGTGATTAACGAAGGCGACATCAACACCCGCCGCGTGAAGTCTGTGACCTTCTGTGCGCGTAGCATTCCGCACATGCTGGAACACTTCCGCGCAGGCTCTCTGCTCGTGACCTCCGCTGACCGTCCTGACGTGCTGGTTGCTGCGTGCCTGGCCGCGATGAACGGTGTGGAAATCGGTGCCATTCTGCTGACCGGTGCTTACGAGATGGATCCACGCGTAAGCAAGCTGTGCGAACGTGCGTTCGCCACTGGCCTGCCAGTCTTTATGGTGAACACCAACACCTGGCAGACCTCTCTGAGCCTGCAGAGCTTCAACCTGGAAGTGCCGGTTGATGACATGAGCGTATCGAGAAGTGCAGGGAATACGTTGCGGGCTACATCAACGCAGACTGGATTGAATCCCTGACGGCGACCTCCGAGCGTAGCCGTCGTCTGTCTCCTCCGGCCTTCCGTTACCAGCTGACCGAGCTGCGCGTAAAGCGGGCAAACGTGTTGTTCTGCCAGAAGGCGACGAACCACGTACCGTTAAAGCGGCTGCCATCTGTGCAGAGCGCGGCATCGCGACCTGTGTGCTGCTGGGTAACCCGGATGAAATTAACCGCGTTGCTGCCTCTCAGGGCGTTGAGCTGGGTGCAGGCATTGAAATCGTCGACCCGGAAGTGTTCGCGAAAGCTACGTTGCACGTCTGGTTGAACTGCGTAAGAGCAAGGGCATGACCGAAGCCGTTGCGCGTGAGCAGCTTGAAGACAACGTTGTGCTGGGCACGCTGATGCTGGAGCAGGACGAAGTTGACGGTCTGGTTTCCGGTGCGGTTCACACCACGGCGAACACCATCCGTCCACCGCTGCAGCTGATCAAAACGGCGCCAGGCAGTTCTCTGGTGTCTTCCGTGTTCTTCATGCTGCTGCCTGAACAGGTTTACGTTTACGGTGACTGTGCGATCAACCCGGATCCAACTGCAGAGCAGCTGGCTGAGATCGCTATTCAGTCTGCCGATTCCGCGATTGCCTTCGGTATTGAACCTCGCGTGGCAATGCTCTCCTACTCCACCGGTACTTCTGGTGCAGGTAGCGATGTAGAGAAAGTCCGTGAAGCGACACGTCTGGCGCAGGAAAAACGTCCTGACTGATGATCGACGGTCCACTGCAGTATGATGCTGCGGTTATGGCTGACGTTGCGAAATCCAAAGCACCGAACTCACCGGTTGCGGGTCGCGCTACCGTGTTCATCTTCCCGGATCTGAACACCGGTAACACCACCTACAAAGCGGTACAGCGTTCTGCAGACCTGATCTCCATCGGGCCAATGCTGCAGGGTATGCGCAAACCTGTGAACGACCTGTCCCGTGGCGCGCTGGTTGACGATATCGTCTACACCATCGCTCTGACCGCGATCCAGTCTTCACAACAGCAGTAATACGTTACTGACTAAAAAGGCGACCCGAGGGTCGCCTTTTTATTTACAACAACTCCCTCGCCGCCGACACAATGTCGTGTGCCGTCAGGCCATACTCCTTCTGCAGGAAGTCCTGTGTCCCCACCTGGCCGTAACGCTCCTTCACGCCCACCCGACGCATCGGCACCGGACAGGTTTCCACCAGCACTTCCGCCACTGCCGATCCCAGCCCGTTATGAATGCTGTGGTTTTCGCAGGTCACGATACGTCCGGTTTTCTCGGCGTAGTTTTTCACCAGCATCCGGTCAATCGGCTTAAGGGTAAACATGTCGATCACCGCGGCGCTGACGCCCTCCTGTTCGAGCTGACGCGCCGCTTCAAGCGCTTCCGCCACCATAATGCCGTTGGCAATCAGGGTGATGTCACTGCCTTCGCGCAGTACGTTGCCCTTGCCAAGCGTAAATGTCGAACCCGGCGCATACACGCTCGGAGCCTGCTTACGGATGGTACGCACCCAGTAGAAACCGTCGAGATCAATAAGCTGGCGCAGTACATCTTCAAACATCACCGCATCCGTTACCTCCAGCACCACCGAATGGGCCAGCCCCCGCACGATGCCCATATCTTCAAACGACATATGCGTGCCGCCGTTATGACAGGCCGTCACGCCGGCATCTGAGGCAATGACCTTCACATTGTTACGCTGGTAGTCCAGGGACATAAACAGCTGGTCGAAACAGCGACGGCTGGCGAAGGCGGTAAAGGTATGCACGAACGGCTTGCGTCCGGTCAGCGACAGCCCCGCCGCCGTCCCCATAACGTTAGCTTCCATGATACCGCAGTTAATCACATGCTGCGGATAATCACGTGCCACGCCATCCATCGCCATTGAACTCATCAGATCCGCCTCGAGGGCGATAATGTCGCTCCCGGCTTCAATCTGCTGTGCCACAAACCCCGCGTAGACTTTACGCATCTCAACGGCGTCTTTCTGACCTGCAGGTGCAACCTTAATCATGTGAAGCCTCCAGTTGGCGAATCGTCTCGTTGAGGGCCGCCTTGCTCTCGGCGGTTAATCGCAGATGGTGCGAGTTACTCAGTTGCTCCAGATACGGCACGCCCTGCCCTTTGATACTGTCGAGGATCACTACCAGCGGGCGAGCATCCGCCGCCGGAACCAGCGATGTCACCTCCAGCAGTGCCGGAATGTCATCTCCTTTCACCGTCACCACGTCAAACCCGAAGGCACGGAATTTTCCTTCCAGATCGAACGCACAGATAATGTCGTCGAGTTCGCCATCAAGCTGCTGTTTGTTCCAGTCAACGAATACCGTCAGGTTATTCAGGCGATGGTGTGCAATAAACTGGAACGCTTCCCAGCACTGCCCTTCGTTCAGCTCGCCGTCGCCGACGATACAGAAAACCCGGTTGGGGCGTCCCGCCAGCTTATGCGACAGCGCCATTCCACCGGCGATGGAAATCCCCTGCCCCAGCGAGCCGGTGGTGGCATCCACCCCGCGCGTTTTTAGCCGGTCCGGATGGCTCGGCAGACGCGTACCGTTCTGGTTCAGCGTGCTCAGCTCTTCCATCGGGAAGTAACCTTTGATCGCCAGGGTGCTGTACAGCGCCGGACCAGCATGTCCTTTTGACAAGACAAAGTAGTCACGCTCTGGCCAGTCCGGGTCGCTGGGTCAATTTTCATCACTGCGCCGTACAACACGGCCAGGGTTTCAACAACCGACATACTGCCGCCGTAGTGACCAAAGCCCAGCTGGGTCAGCATTTTCAGCGTTTCAAGGCGGATCTGACGCGCCAGATGGGTTATCTCATTCTCATTCATGATTTGGCTCCGGTGTTTTCCTGCGCGTTATCGCCCGCAGATTTGTTTTTAGCGAACACGTTGTACGCCACCAGCAGTGCGAACAACGCCACAACAAGGCCGGTGATGGCAAGCGGCGACAGGAAGCGCGCCAGGTTACCCAGCACGATCCCGACAGCGCCAAAGTCAGCGTCCGAGAACGTGGTATTGGCAAATCCAATTGCCCCCAGCACCGGCAGCAGCAGAACCGGCAGGAAGGTGATCAGCAGGCCGTTGGCAAACGCACCAATCATCGCTCCACGACGCCCCCCGGTGGCGTTACCAAACACGCCCGCGGTGGCGCCGGTGAAGAAGTGCGGCACCACACCAGGCAGAATCAGCACCCAGCTGAATTGCCCACAGATAAACAGCCCCACCAGCCCACCAAGGAAGCTAAACAGGAAGCCAATCAGCACCGCATTTGGCGCATACGGATAGACAACCGGGCAGTCCAGAGCCGGACGTGCATTCGGCACCAGTTTTTCAGAAAAGCCGGTAAAGGCCGGGACGATTTCCGCCAGAATCAGGCGCACACCCTGCAGGATGATGAACACCCCCGCGGCGAACGTGATGGCCATGATGATGGCATAGACCAGGTAGTTCTGACCGCCGCTAAAGGTCGCCTCAACGTAGTCACGCCCGGCGCTCACCGCCATGATCAGGTAGATGATCATCATGGTCAGCGAGATGGAGATAGAGCTGTCGCGCAGGAAGCTCAGGTTCTTCGGCAGGTTCATCTCTTCAGTCGAGCGAGAGCCTTTGCCGAACTTGCTGCCAATCCAGCCGGAGAGAACATAGCCCAGGGTACCGAAGTGACCAAAAGCAATGTCATCGTTGCCGGTAATGCGCTTCATGTAACGCTGCGCCAGCGCCGGGAAGAAGGCCATTACCAGACCGAGGATCAGCGACCCGGTAAAGACCAGACCAACGCCCTCAAAGCCCGCCACGGTGAGGATGACCCCAATCATGCATGCCATGTAGAAGGTGTGATGCCCGGTCAGGAAGATATACTTCAGACGCGTAAAGCGGGCGACAATGATATTTGCCACCATACCGAATGCCATAATCAGCGCGGTAGAGGCACCGTATTTCTCCAGCGCAATGGAAACAATTGCCTCGTTATTGGGAATAATTCCCTGAATATTAAAGGCGTGTTCAAACATTCCGCCTAACGGATTTAATGACCCAACCAGCACCGTGGCCCCGCCGCCAAGCACAATAAAACCGAGTATGGTTTTAATGGTCCCTTTCACCACATCAGAAAAAGATTTCTTTTGAGCGACCAGGCCAATTAAGGCTATTAAGCCCACCAGCACCGACGGGACTTTTAATATATCAACAACGAAATTCAGCGTTTCAAGGATAAACATATCCACCTCGCCTTATCAGGATTATTGTCTGTCGAACCAGGCGCGGAGCTGCGCTTCGAGTTCGTTGATATCAATGATGTTGTTGATCACCACCAGCTGGCTTTCCGGCACGCTGGCGCTGGCGGCAATGTCCTTCGCCATCACGAAAAGATCGGCGGCACCCGGCGTTGCCGAGGAGAGATCGGAGTGTTCAACGTCGGCGTCAATGGCCAGCTTCTTGAGCACCTTTTTAATATTCATTTCGACCATAAAACTACTGCCCAGGCCTGAACCGCAAATAGCCATAATTTTCATTGTTGTCCCCTTTTTTTTGAGTAGAGCACGCCCCATCACGCTAAGCGTAATGTTGTGATAAATCGGATGAGAGAATTAAATCAGAAGCGGTCAATAATCGTTTTAATGTCCTCCAGGGTATTCGCCTGATGCAATTCAGCCATATCGTCGTCGCTGGAAAATAATTCAGCGAGGGCAGAGATCATGTCGATGTGACTGTGTTTATCCGGCGCCGCGAGCATAATAATAACATCCACGGGATCGAACTCACCGGCACCAAAAGAGACTCCCTTTTTCAGTTTTAATAATGAGAGGCCTAATCCTTTGGCCCCCTCTTCCGGCCGCGCATGCGGCATGGCCAGCCCTGGTGCCAGCACATAATAAGGTCCTAATGCATGATGCTGCTCAACGATGGCCGTCACGTATTCCGGGCCAATCACCTGCAGATCCAGCAACGGTTTCGCACATATTTCCAGCGCCTGCGGCCAGCTTTCCACGCTCTCCTGCAGCGTGATGGTTGTATCATATATCCACTTTTTCAGCATTTCTCCGTCCCGCCACAATGCAAAAGATGAGCAAACTTTATTCAACACATCCCTTATTGACTGCGATCGGGATCACAAAGATAGCGCTACCAATCGCTAACATTCAGAAGTGTGATAGCGCTATCAAATTGTAATCATGGTGTGAATTCACAGCAAAAAAAGGGATTTAAGGCGTATACTGCGTTTCACGTGAAACGAAGGATGATAATAAAAACGCGTCTTGTCAGCAGGAAGGTGTATGTCTCTAACCCGAAAACGGCGCAGTACCGGTAAAGTGACACTCGCCGATGTCGCACAGCTTGCCGGGGTGGGCACGATGACCGTGTCCCGTGCACTCCGCACGCCTGAACAGGTTTCCGATAAACTGCGAGAAAAAATAGAAGCCGCTGTACAGGAATTGGGTTACATGCCTAATCTCACTGCCAGCGCGCTGGCCTCGGCATCGTCATGACGATTGCGATGGTCGTTCCTAATCTCTCCGAATCCGGTTGCTCGGAGATGTTCGCCGGGCTTCAGCAGGTGCTGCAGCCTGCCGGCTACCAGATCATGCTGGCCGAATCACAGCATCGACTCGAGCAGGAAGAAAAATTGCTGGAGACGCTGCTGGCGTCGAACATTGCCGCTGCGATTTTGCTCAGTGTTGAACACTCCGATACTGTCCGCCACTGGCTGAAAAACGCGTCCATTCCGGTCATGGAGATGGGGGCCATGCGCGCCGATCCTATTGATATGAATATCGGGATTGATAACGTCGCGTCGATGTACGAACTGACGGAGATGGTTATTAAGCGCGGCTACCAGAATATTGGCCTGCTGTGCGCTAACCAGGAGCAGTGGATTTCCAGCAGCATTTACAGGGCTGGTACAAAGCGATGCTTCGCCACCATATGTCACCAAACCGGGTGATTAACGCCGCCATGCCACCGAGTTTTTCCACGGGTGCGGCGCAACTGCCGGAGTTCCTGCTGGCGTGGCCAGAGCTGGATGCACTGGTGTGCGTGTCGGATGAACTGGCCTGCGGGGCACTTTATGAATGCCAGCGTCGGCGTATAAAAGTACCGGACGATCTGGCCGTGGTGGGTTTTGGCGATAGCGACGTCAGCCGGGTCTGTCAGCCACCGCTGACGACCATGCAGTGCACATCGTAAGATTGGGATTGAAGCGGGACGCGCGTTACTGGAACGTCTGAATGATGGAGACTGGCGCGACCATAAACCCATCGCGTCCAGCCTGTGTTTGCGGGAGAGCTGTTGAGGCTTACTCCGCCTCTTCCTCTTTTTCCGCTTTCGTGGATTCGTTTTTAGCGTTGCGGGTCATCCACAGCGCCAGCGCTTTTAACGAATCGGGGTGAACTCGTCGCAACGCGCGGTAATTTCTTCCGGCGTCATCCAGTTCACTTCGCTCACTTCTTCTTCCTGCAGGGCGAACGGGCCATGGGAAACGCAGCTAAACAGCCCGCCCCAGACGCGGCAATGCTCGTCCTCGAAATAGAACTGACCATGCTCGGCAAACGGCACGCCGGCAATCCCTAACTCTTCTTCCGCTTCACGACGCGCGGAGTCCAGCAGAACTTCATCCGCCTGAACAACGCCGCCTGCAGTTGCATCCAGCATACCAGGGAGAAAATCTTTGGTGTCCGTGCGGCGCTGGACCAGAATTTTGCCCATCCCGTCATGCACAACGATGTATGTCGCACGGTGACGCAGACGCTCCGCGCGCATTTGTTCGCGGCTGGCCTGCGCGATCACTTCATTCTCTTCGTTGACAATGTCAACCCACTCTGTACTTGCCAAATGACTCTGCTCCACCATCGGGAAACCTTCTCGTCTAAGCGCTCTTTCGGCGCGTTTGCAGTTGAGGTGTAACTTACGGATTAATCGCTATTTGCGCAATAACTTGCTGATCATTAAGTGCGATTACGCTTAACGTATTCTCATCGAGCATGCCATAGCTTGCTGGATTTCCACCTTTCGGTATGCTGACCGAACCGGGGTTAAAGTGATACATCTCGCCGCGTTTTTCTGCCACCGGAATATGAGTATGACCGTAAACCAGGACATCGCCAGCCGCCAGTGCCGGGAGATTTTCCGGGCTAAAAAGATGACCATGGGTCAGGAACAGACGGCTATTTTCCATCAGCACCTGTTGCCAGGGGGCAGTGATGGGAAAATCCAGCAACATCTGGTCCACTTCACTGTCGCAGTTACCGCGAACGGCGATAATGCGCGAAGCATACTGGTTGAGTTTTTCCGCTACCTGCGCCGGTGCATAGCCTTCCGGCAGCGCATTGCGCGGACCATGATTTAACACATCCCCCAGAATCACCAGCCATTGCGCCCCGCTTTGAGCAAACAGAGAAAGAACACGCTCGGTCGCGGGCAGCGAACCATGGATATCAGACGCAAACATCAGTTTCATCAGTCACTCCCTGGAAATCAGACTGCCCTATCATACCTGAAGCGTCAGGCTATATCAGCCCGCCCGCTTAGCGGAGAGTGCCACATAGCGCTGCACTGAGGCGCGTTGCCACTGAAACGCGGCATAATCCACCAGCAGCTGAGGCACCTCATCCCCATTGAGGATCAGACGGTTCAGCATAAGCGCCAGATCGGTATCGGCAATACACCACTCGCCGAATAAATTCGGATTACCATGAGCCAGCAGAGAAGTCGCGGTATCGATCAGTTTTTGGGCACTGGCCGCACCGTCTTTACTCAGCGCCGGTTTTTTCACCCCGGCAAACACCACATCCGTGGAGCGTTCCACGCGAATCGGCACCAGATCGCTGCGCAGCCACGCCTGGATCTGACGTGCGCGGGCACGTTTTTGCAGGTCGTGAGGTAGATGCGCTCCCACTCAGGTGGTGCGAACCGATCTTCCAGATACTCATCGATCGCCGACGATTCACTCAGCGTGAAGCCATCAATGTCCAGCACCGGCACGCGACGGTCAGGGTGTAGCCCTGCCACTGTGGTTTCAGATGTTCACCGCCGTCCAGATCCACCGTCTTTAGCGTAAATGACAGTCCTTTTTCGGCCAGCGCCACATACGCGCTCAGAACATAGGGAGAAAAGAAATCTGCATCGGACCATAACGTGATTACGGGCTGGTTCATAACATCCTCATCGGCTGATCGGTTTTCATTCAACATATAATCTCTTTGCCTCGCTGTCACTTGATGAAAACTCACGATTTACAACAACCACCTATACTCATTTTTCATGGCGTCACTATTTTCACTGACAGGAGTTGAGAATGATCGACCTTTATTATGCCCCTACCCGAACGGCCATAAGATCACCCTCTTTCTTGAGGAAGCCGAACTGGATTACAGGATCATTCGCGTGGATATCAGCAAAGGCGATCAGTTCAGTCCTCTCTTTCTGGCTATATCGCCAAACAATAAAATCCCGGCCATTATTGATAACCATCCTGCCGATGGGGGCAAGCCGTTGAGCCTGTTTGAATCCGGAGAAATATTGCTCTATCTGGCAGAGAAGACAGGCAAATTGCTGAGCGGAGAGCTGCGCGAGCGTCACCACACGCTGCAGTGGCTTTTCTGGCAGACGAGCGGTCTGGGGCCGATGCTCGGACAAAACCACCATTTTACTGCCTACGCACCGCAGCCGATTCCTTATGCTATCGAACGCTATCAGGTGGAAACCCAGCGGTTATACGGCGTTCTGAACCGTCGGCTGGAGAAAGCACCGTGGCTCGGCGGGGATCATTACAGCATCGCCGACATTGCCTGCTGGCCCTGGGTGAATACCCATGAAAAGCACCGCATTGACCTGGCGTCTTACCCGGCGGTGAACAACTGGTTTGAACGAATCCGCACGCGTCCGGCCACCGAACGCGCCATGCAAAAAATCCAGCAAATTTAAGCCGGTGGCTGGTGTGTGCCGGAGAGGCTCTCATGTATTATGTGAAGGAAATTCTGACACGGAGAAGACCTGCAATGTCACAGCATGACGCTATTATTCGTATAAAAAATTTACGCCTACGCACCTTCATCGGAATCAAAGAGGAAGAGATCGCCAACCGTCAGGATATCGTGATTAATGTGGTTATCCACTACCCGGCTGAGAAAGCGCGGGCCAGCGAAGATATTAATGATGCGCTGAACTACCGCACGATAACCAAAAAAATCATCCAGTACGTGGAAAACAACCGCTTCTCTTTACTGGAAAAATTAACTCAGGATGTGCTCGACATCGCACGCGATCATCACTGGGTCACTTATGCTGAAGTAGAGATCGATAAACTTCACGCCCTGCGTTACGCCGATTCCGTCTCGATGACGTTAAGCTGGCAACGCCAGGCGTAACCCTGGAGGTTGTATGAAGATTTTGCTGACCGGCGGTACCGGCTGATTGGTCGTCATCTCATTGCGCGTCTGCAGGCGTTGCATCACGACATCACCGTGGTGACGCGCAGTCCAGAGAAAGCGCGCCAGGTGCTGGGCGCAGGTATCGACATCTGGAGAAATCTGGCCGAGCAGCAGAATCTGGACGGGTTTGACGCCGTCATCAACCTGGCAGGCGAACCGATCGCCGATAAGCGCTGGACGGAAGAGCAAAAACAGCTCCTGTGCAGCAGCCGGTGGACCCTTACCGAGAAGCTGGTTGAGCTTATCCGTAACAGTCATACCCCGCCGTCGGTTCTCATTTCGGGTTCCGCCGTAGGGTATTACGGCGATCTCGGCGAGGTGGTGGTAACGGAAGAAGAGCCGCCCCACAACGAGTTTACCCATAAACTTTGCGCCCAGTGGGAGCGTATCGCCTGTGCTGCGCAAAGCGATCATACCCGCGTCTGCCTGCTCCGCACCGGTGTGGTCCTTGCCCCAAAAGGCGGCATTCTGGCGAAGATGCTCCCCCTTTCAGGCTCGGTCTTGGCGGGCCAATCGGCAATGGCCGTCAGTATCTGGCGTGGATCCATATCGACGATATGGTCAACGGTATTCTCTGGCTGCTGGATAACGATCTGCGCGGGCCGTTTAATATGGTTGCGCCCTACCGGTGCGAAATGAACAGTTTGCCCATGCTCTCGGACATGCCCTGCATCGCCCGGCGATTTTGCGCGTGCCTGCTACGGTGATCCGCCTGATGATGGGTGAAGCGTCCGTGCTTGTGTTAGGCGGGCAACGGGCCCTGCCAAAACGGCTGGAAGCGGCCGGGTTTGCGTTCCGCTGGTATGACTTAGAAGGAGGCGCTGGGGGATGTGGTGAGATAATGTTACAGTGATATGCCATGTTCCGACGAAATGGCATATCTATGGCAACCATTACCACTCCCCGGCTCCACCTCACGCCCTTCGAACCCACTGACTGGCCTTTTTTCCGTGCCCTGCGCGAGGATCGCGCCATCATGCAGTATATGGCCGCTATCGCCCCGGAAAAAGAGACCCGACGCCTGTTTGCCGCACGTCTGACGGCAGCGCATGTGTTCGTTATCCGCTTACGCATGAAGAGACCCCGCTGGGCGATATCGGCCTGCAAATTAGCACTGAAAATCGTGAAGAGGCGGATATCGGCTATACGGTCGTGCCTGCCGCGCAGGGCCAGGGCATCGCCAGTGAGGCACTGCGCGCGGTGTGTGACTACGCATTTAACCAGACGGGCGTAAAGGCGATTAACGCATATGTGCTGGCAGACAACGGCGGGTCAGTCCGGGTACTGGAGAAAGCGGGTTTTGTGCGCACGCAGGTGCTGGAAAAAGCGTATGAGATTAACGGTGTGCGGTATGACGACTGGGTGTATCGACTGGAGTGTGGTGCGATCTGATGCCCACACTCCGGCCCTCTCCCACCGGGAGAGGGGAAAGGCAAAACCTACTTCAAAGACCCCTTCAGGAACTGCTGCAGACGCGGGCTTTGCGGGTTCGCTAACACCTCATCGGGATGCCCCTGCTCTTCGATTTTACCCTGATGCAGGAAGATGACGTGGTTAGAGACGTTCCGGGCAAAACCCATCTCGTGCGTCACCACCACCATCGTTTTGCCCTCTTCGGCGAGCTTCTGCATGATGCGCAGCACTTCGCCAACGAGTTCTGGGTCCAGCGCGGATGTCGGTTCGTCGAACAGCAAGACTTCCGGCTCCATCGCCAGCGCGCGGGCTATGGATACGCGCTGCTGCTGCCCGCCGGACAGATGTACCGGGTACTTCATCTGCTGGCGCTCATCAATACCCACTTTCGCCAGGTATTTCACCGCACGGTCGCGGGCGTCCTGTTTGCTGAGACCCAGCACCTGGATTGGCGCTTCCATTACGTTCTCCAGCACCGTCATATGGCTCCAGAGATTAAAGTGCTGGAAAACCATCGTCAGGCGCGTACGCAACAGACGCAGCTGATTTTTATCCGCCACCTTCAGCTGGCCGTCTTTGTCACGCACCAGATTGATGTTCTGCCCGCTCACCACAATGGAGCCTTCGCTCGGTTTTTCGAGGAAGTTAATGCAGCGCAGGAAAGTACTTTTACCGGAGCCGGATGAGCCGATAATACTGATGACATCGCCCGCGTTTGCCTGCAGCGACACCCCTTTCAGCACTTCATGTTCGCCGTAGCGTTTGTGCAGATCAATAACGTTTAATTTGTTCTCAGCCATCATCATTCTCAGTGCGTCGAAGAAGGTTTTATATGCTGCAACCAGCGTTTTTCTGCCTTACGGAACAGGCTAATCAGGACGTATGAAATTACCAAATAAAGCACTGCCGCAATACCGAATGCGGTAAACGGCTGATAGGTTGCCGAGTTAATATCCCGGGCAATCTTCAGTAAGTCCGGCACCGTGGCGGTAAAGGCCAGCGCCGTGGAGTGCAGCATCAGAATCACTTCGTTACTGTACGCCGGTAACGCAATACGCAGCGCCGACGGCAGAATGATGCAACGGTAAAGCTTCACGGAGGAGAAGCCGTACGCACGCGCCGCTTCAATTTCACCGTACGGGACAGAGCGAATCGCCCCTGCGAAAATCTCGGTGGTATAGGCGCAGGTATTGAGCGTCAATGCCAGCACCGTACAGTTCAGACCGCTGCGGAAGAACGCATTGAGCATTTCAGTGCCTTTTACGATCTCAAGCGTGTACATCCCCGAATAGAACACCAGCAGCTGCACGTACAGCGGCGTACCGCGAAACACATAGGTAAACAGCCAGATTGGGAACTGGATAAATTTATTGTTCGACACACGACCAATGGCGAGAAATACCGCCAGAATGCCGCCCATCACCACAGAGGAGATCAGAAGCCAGAGCGTAATGGCGACGCCGGTGAAGCGATAGCCATCTGTCCACAGCAGCGATTTCCAGTATTCCTGAATAATCTCAATCACAGATCAGCCCTCTTCACACCCACGGAGTAGCGACGTTCGAGCAGAAGCAGCACACCATTGGAGGCGGTCGTAAAGACAGATAGATTACGCCACATACCACCGCAAAGTAGAACGGCTCCCAGGTGCTTTTGCCGGCAAGCTGGGTCGCTTTCACCACATCTTCCAGGCCAAGCAGAGAGACCAGCGCGGTTGCCTTAAGAATAACCTGCCAGTTGTTACCGATACCTGGAAGCGCATAGCGCATCATGGCCGGGAACATGATTCGACGAAACGTCTGTGAGGAGGTGAAACCGAATGCGGTTGCCGCTTCAATGTGGCCTTTCGGCACAGCCATATACGCGCCGCGGAAGGTTTCGGTGAAGTAGGCCCCGTAGATAAAACCGAGCGTAATAATACCGGCCACCATCGGTCGATATCGATTTGTCCCATACCCATTGCGTCCGTCACGCTGTTAAGCGCAATCTGCAGACCGTAAAAGATCAGAAGCATCAGCACCAGATCGGGAACACCGCGAATCAGCGTCGTATAGCCTTCAAAAATCAGCGCCAGCGGCTTGTTAGCCGAAAGCTTCGCCCCCGCGCCCGCCAGACCTATCAGCACCGCCAGCACCACGGAGCTGAGAGCCAGCTCAAGGGTGACAAGCGCGCCCTGTAAAATAACGCCAGAAAATCCGTACAGCATACCGCGAGCCCTGTCGTATCGTGAGTGGTGGAACCGTGTCTTTTCCCCTCCCACAGTGGAGGGGCTGCACGTTATTTGACGGGGCGATTAGCCGCCGTAAACATTAAATCGAAGTATTTTTCGCAATTTTCTCGTACGTGCCGTCAGCGCGCATTTCGGCAAACGCTTTGTTCAGCGCTTCACGCAGTTCGTTGTCTTCCTTGCGCAGGCCCATACCGGTGCCTACACCAAACAACTTCACATCCTTGATGGATGGACCGCCAAACTTATAGTCTTTGCCGACCGGCTGCTTCAGGAAGCCTTCGCTCGCCGCGACTTCATCCTGGAATGCCGCGTCAATGCGGCCTGCCGTCAGGTCAGCGTAGATATTTTCCTGGCCCTGATAAGAGACGATTTCAATCCCTTTCGGCGCCCAGTGTTCGTTACCGTAGGTTTCCTGAGTGGTCCCCTGCAGCACGCCCACGCGTTTGCCTTTCAGCGACTCGAGAGTGGGCTGAATGTCGGAAGATTTGGCGACGACCAGACGTGAATCTGCCGCGTAGAGTTTGTCCGTGAAAGCAATCTCCTGCTGGCGTTTTTCAGTGATGGAGAGCGAGGACATAATCACGTCGATTTTTTTCGCTTTCAGCGACGGGATCAGCGCATCCAGTGGGTTCTCAACGTAGGTACACTGCGCTTTGATGCGTTTGCACAGTTCGTTGGCCAGATCGATGTCAAAACCAACCAATTCACCTTTAGAATTCTTCGATTCGAACGGTGCATAGGTAGGATCGGTACCGATTCGAATTTTCTGCGGAATTGCTGCGAATGCCGCGGTGGCGCTGGAAAAGGCCAGCACCAGAGAAAGTGACAATACTAGTTTTTTCATATCTGTCCTCAACAAACTGTCTACATACGGGATTTTTACGACGACGGGGTGGTGCTAATGTGCCATCAATCCCCTCCGTCAGGCAAAGAATAATGCCTTTGAGCCGGGATTTTTTGCATTATAAATGCGTAAGTATGCACACAGCGATCCAATACAGTGCATTAATTGCACCATATTGGATCATCCCGCCCGACAACGCACCTCAGCAGTGCATTGTCGTCAGGTATTAGTCACCGTAGACGTTGAAGTCGAAGTATTTCTTCGCCAGTTTGTCGTAGGTACCGTCTTTACGCAGCTCAGCAAACGCTTTGTCGAAGGCGGCTTTCAGCTCGGTATCATCCTTACGCAGGCCGATACCCGTACCGTCACCAAAGTACTTTTTGTCTTTCACGGACGGGCCAGCAAAAGCGTACTCTTTGCCCGCTGGCTGTTTCAGGAAGCTTCGCTCGCGGCGACTTCATCCTGGAATGCCGCATCCAGACGGCCTGCCGCCAGGTCAGAGTAGATCAGATCCTGGTTCTGGTACGCCACCACGTCGACGCCCTTTTCACGCCAGTTCGCATTGGCAAACCCTTCCTGCGTTGAGCCCTGAAGCACGCCGACATGCTTGCCTTTCAGCGAGTCGATGGTGGGTTGAATCGGGGAGCCTTTAGCGGCAATCAGACGTGAATCTGCAGCGTAAAGCTTGTCAGAGAAGGCAATCTCCTGCTGACGTTTTTCGGTGATAGAGAGAGAAGAGATAATGGCGTCGATTTTCTTGGCTTTCAGCGACGGGATTAACGCATCAAAGTCGCTGCCCACCCATGTGCATTTCACCGCAATGCGTTTGCACATTTCATTTCCCAGATCGATATCAAACCCAACGAAATCGCCTTTCGCATCCTTGGAAGAGAATGGCGCGTAGGTTGCGTCTGTACCGATACGAACTGTCTGTGGAAGCGCTGCGTAGCTACCTGCTGCCGCACTTAACCCCACCAGCAAAGACAGAGCCAGAACCGTCTTCTTCATACATTTACCCTCAAGTACCGTGATTTTATTATGTATTGTGTTGTGTGTTGTGTTGCAGGCTTCTCTTGCAGGCTTATGCCACATTGCCGTCTGGTGAAAAGTTCGACGTTAAATATGTTAATAAAACGTTGCGATATTGCCTTAATGGTGAAAGATAGCAGGTCTGCCGAACGAACCGGAAAGAGAAAAAGGGAAAAAGCGAATTAAATGTCGAGGATATGATCGCCGTTGCATAATTGCCCTGAAACAGGGCACGTTATCTTTTCATGCACGCTGTGGGTGCACAGATTCAGGCACCCTGCCAGCGGGTGAAGAGGTCTTCGGGCAGGTCGATATCAAACTGATCGAGAACGCGGTTAACCGTCTGATTAATCACATCATCCAGTGAAACGGGCCGGTGATAAGAACGCCGGTACCGGTGGCATGATCACCGCGCCGAGTTCAGCAGCCTGAGTCATTAAACGCAGATGTCCCAGGTGCAGCGGCGTTTCCCGCACGCAAAGAACCAGAGGACGGCGCTCCTTCAGCACCACGTCCGCGGCGCGGGTCACCAGCGTGTCGGTATAGCTGTTTACAATGCCAGAGAGCGTTTTAATGGAACAAGGCAGGATAACCATGCCCGCCGTTTTAAACGAGCCAGAGGAGATGCTGGCGGCGATATCGCGGGCATCGTGAACCACATCCGCCAGCGCCTGGACATCACGCAGTGAGAGGTCGGTTTCAAGAGAGAGGGTCTGACGTGCCGCCTGGCTCATGACCAGATGCGTTTCCACTTCTGCCACGTCGCTCAGCACCTGTAACAGACGTACGCCGTAAATCGCGCCACTGGCACCACTGAGCCCAACAATGAGTCGTTTCATGATTTTCGCCCTAACTGATTTCAGGGCAGACTGTGCAGGATTTTGCGGGGAGTTGCAAGTGAGGGCAAATGCCCTCACTTGCACAGACATCAACCTTCGTTGTGCATCTCTAAACTTTCGAGATCGTTTTGCAGCTGGACGGCTTTCGCATCGTCGTTGCGCAGCGAATCAAGGTAGTCGAGGTACTGCTGGTCAACGTCTTTCGTCACGTAAACGCCATTAAACACGGAGCATTCGAACTGCTGAATATCCGGGTTCTCAGCGCGTACTGCGTCGATAAGATCGTTCAGATCCTGGAAAATCAGGCCGTCGGCACCGATGATCTGACGAATTTCGTCCACTTCACGACCGTGAGCGATCAGCTCATTGGCGGTTGGCATATCGATGCCGTACACGTTCGGGAAACGAATTTCCGGTGCGGCTGAGGCCAGATACACTTTCTTCGCACCCGCTTCGCGCGCCATCTCAATAATCTGTTCTGAGGTGGTGCCGCGAACGATGGAGTCATCCACCAGCAGGACGTTTTTGTCGCGGAACTCAGCGCGGTTTGCGTTCAGTTTACGACGCACGGACTTACGGCGCAGCTGCTGACCCGGCATGATAAAGGTACGACCAACGTAGCGGTTTTTCACAAACCCCTGACGGTATGGCTTGTCCAGAATGCGGGCGATTTCCAGAGCGATATCGCAGGACGTTTCCGGAATAGGAATAACGACGTCGATATCCAGATCGTCCCATTCGCGGGCAATCTTCTCGCCAAGTTTTGTCCCCATGTTCACGCGCGCGCTGTAAACGGAAATCTTGTCGATAAACGAGTCCGGACGGGCGAAGTAAACATATTCAAACAGGCACGGATTGCTCACCGGGTTGTCAGCACACTGGCGGTGAACAGCTGGCCCTTCTCAGTGATATAGACCGCTTCGCCAGGCGCAACATCACGCAGGAACTCGAAGCCAGGGTATCCAGCGCCACGCTTTCAGAGGCAACCATGTATTCGGTACGACCATCACCGAGATCGCGCTTACCGAGCACCAGCGGCGGATGCCGTTTGGATCGCGGAAGGCAACCATCCCGTGGCCGATAATCATCGCCACGCAGGCATACGCACCACGGATCTGGCGGTTAGTCGCGGCAACGGCGGCAAAAATGTTGTCTGCTTCCAGCGGATAGTGACGGAAGTTATCCAGCTCGCTGGCAAAGATATTGAGCAGAATTTCAGAATCAGAGGTGGTGTTAATGTGGCGACGTTTCTCTTCGAACAACTTCTTACGCAGCTCGTGCGCGTTGGTCAGGTTGCCATTGTGGGCAAGCGTGATGCCATACGGTGAGTTGACGTAGAAAGGCTGAGCCTCAGAGGCGCTGGAACTGCCAGCAGTAGGATAACGAACGTGACCGATCCCCATATTACCTTGCAGACGCTGCATATGGCGGGCTTCAAACACATCATTTACCAGACCATTCGCCTTACGTAAACGGAAGCAGTTGTTTGCATCAATGGTGATGATACCCGCAGCATCCTGCCCACGGTGCTGAAGCACCGTTAACGCGTCATAAATCGACTGGTTTACCGGCATGAAACCGGCGATACCGACAATACCGCACATTCGTCTTTTCCTCGTTAAGCCACATCTCAGAGCGCATTACGCTCTGGGCAAGAAACTCGACGAGCTTTGCAGATAGTCAAAGAACCATCTGATGATGAAACTGAACTCTGGAATGAGCTGCGATTTTTGCCAGTCTTCACTTTTGGAGAACCCGGTAAAGGTATCCAGGAAGAACAGGATCGCGGCCACAATCAGCACGCCTCGTAGTGCGCCGAAACAGATCCCGAGTACCCTGTCTGTTCCTGACAGACCGGTTTTCTCGACCAGCTGACCTATCACGTAATTTACGATAGCGCCGACAATCAGCGTCGCGATAAACAGCACCGCGATAGCGATTCCATTTCGGACCAGTTCATCTTCAAAGCCCGTGAACCAGACAGACAGGTAAGTGTAGTAATGACTGGCAACAAAGAAAGCACAACCCCAGGTTACCAGCGATAACGCTTCACGAACAAAGCCACGGATCAGGCTAACCAGACAGGAAAAACCAATCACCGCAATGATGGCGTAATCAATCCAGACCATATGTGTCCCACGATTTAACGCCCTGTCATCCAGTTCGGGGCGAATTCTAACAGAAAAAGAAAACGTTTGCGTAGGGATTTCCTTCCCGCGCGTAAATAAAAAAGGCGCTGAAAAAATGTTCAACGCCGTGGCTTTTTACGTCTCTGTGGACGTCTGCCGTCACTCTTCCCCCCACCCTCTCCTCACAGAAAGGATAAGGGTGAGGGAGGGGTTAGTTCGCGCTGTAGCTCATCACCACACCGCTCAGGCCGGAGATCTGCTTCAGCTCACCCAGCGATCCTTTAAGCTTATCTTTGGACGCTTCTGGCCCCACGAGAATACGGGTAATTTTACCCTGTACCGGCGTGGAAGGTGAAGTGTAAACACGATATCCCGCACTGCGCAGTTTACCCACCACCTCATTGACCTTATCGGCATTTTTCAGCGCACCCAGCTGCACGACGTAGCTTTGCCCGTCGGAGCGGCTTCCTGCTGAGCCGATTTCGCCGGAGGCGGTGTCTCTGTCGCTGCGGCAAGCTGTTCGCTCGTTTTATCACGCTGCGGTTTCGGCTGCGTTTTTTCGACCGACTTCGGTTTCTCAGCCGGTTTTAGGCTGCACGACCGGAACCGGTTACCGGATCGATATCGTTGGTGTTGCTCGCCGCCAGACGAGACGGATCAAGAGACGGCGCAGCCGCATCGCCTGCGCGAACCTCTTCCGCTGCGCCTTCCGGCGGCTGAGCAGGAAGGGCCTGTGTCGCCGCAGGCAGCATATCCGGCTCGTCGCGATCGCCCGGTTTCGGTACCAGTGGAATGGCTGCAAACTCATCCTGATAGTGCTTTTTCTGCCCGTCGAGCAGGCCCGGGAGAATAATGACTCCCAGCGCCACCAGCACTATTGTTCCTGCTAAACGGTTCTGAAACTTACTCGCCACCGGTTCTCCCCGCGTCCATCACTTCCATGACATGTGCCACCGTGTGGAACGAACCACACACCAGCACGGTATCTTCTGGTTTAGCATCCGCCATCGCGGCATGCCAGGCCTGAGCCACGCTATTATAGATTGCGCCTTTGCCGAGATGTTCCATCAACTGCTCAGCGGTCGCCCCGCGTGGCCCCTCCAGAGGAGCACAATACCAGCTATCGACCACACTCTCCATGCAGGCCAGCGTACCGCCAATATCTTTATCATGAAGCATACCGATAACCGCCAGCACGCGCCCGGTTTTTGGTAACGATTTGAGACGTCCCGCGAGATACGCCGCGGCATGCGGGTTATGCGCCACATCGAGGATCAGGCGCGGTGACTCGCTGACAATCTGGGAAGGAGAAACTTTCCTACCGCTTGGAACAACTGGATAAAGAGGCTCGCTTTATCGACCTCGGCAAACCGCAATTATTAAAAGGATTCAACGAGGCCACAAAAGGATACGGATTCTACAACGCACGCCTCTCTGCTCC
>ENA-OQHY01000371-OQHY01000371.1-human-gut-metagenome-genome-assembly--contig:-NODE-371-length-25896-cov-2.952035_pt1 | contig 25896 bp, 34 predicted proteins | sample MGYA00242570_ERZ504733 | MGnify/ENA primary metagenome ERZ504733 (study PRJEB26092, sample SAMD00036219) | human gut metagenome | host: Homo sapiens | study: EMG produced TPA metagenomics assembly of... | reverse complement strand
CGTCGCCGCCTGGCACTCAACGCCGCCGCCGAAATGGTACGCCTCGCCGATGTGCCTGCCCGTACTGAAACAGAGCGTTTGCAGCTCGCGCAAGCGGCGCTGAACCGCTATGACGAGCTGCTGTCCCGCTGGCAAAACGAACCTCAGGCAGCGGAGGACGTTATCCGGGCCCGTGTCGATCGGCTTGGCGCGCTTCACGCCCACGGTGATTATCCACAGGTCATCAGGGAATATCAGGCGTTAACGTCGGCTCAGCATCCCGTGCCGACCTGGGCAATTGGCTGGGTTATCTCCGCGTATCTGGAGGAGAAAAATGCCGATGCCGCCCTCTCGCTTCTCAAACGTTATCCAGACTATGCGCCGGATCCGCAGGACGACGATCATGCGCTTTTCTACGCCTGGCTGGATACCGGGCAGTATCAGGCCGCTCGCCAGTATGTTGAGAAGATAACCCGTAACACGCCCTGGACCCGCTACGATTTCGGTTCGCCAACCCCGCAACCCAACGATCAATGGCTCATCGGGCAGTCGCTCACCTTTAACTATTTGCTGATGACCAATGCCCTTCCGCAAGCCGAAAAGCTGGCGCAACGTCTGGCTGCGTCAGCGCCGGGAAATCAGGGATTACAGATTGACTACGCCACCTTACTTCAGGCGCGGGGTCTGCCGCGGGCGGCGGAGAAAAAGCTCAAAATGGCCGAGACGCTGGAGCCATCCAATATCGAGCTGGAACGGCAGCAGGCCTACGTCGCAATGGATCTGCAGGAGTGGCGACAGATGGATTTACTGGCCGATGACGTTATCGCCCGCGCACCTGTCGACGGGAGCGCCCGACGTCTGGACAGGCTCAGAGACGTCCATCATCTGTCCGAACTGCGTCTGAACGCGGGCAAAGGACTGCACTCTGATAACCCCGTCAGCGGCACACACGATCTGAGCTGGGATGCCACGCTCTACGGTCCGCCCGTCGCGGATAACTGGCGGCTGTTTGGTGGAACCCGATTTGCGCAGGGCAATTTCGACGAAGGCAAAGGCAGCAGCCGCCACCTGTTTGCCGGCATCGAATGGCGGCCTCGCGACCTTCTGGTCGAAGCAGAACTCTCCGGTAACCATTATCACGGTGCAAACAAGCCCGGTGCTCGCCTCTCGCGGCGTACAGCCTGAACGATAGCTGGCAGGTGGGTGGAAACCTTGAACGTCTTTCACGCACGACGCCTTTACGGGCACTGCGTAATGGCGTCAGCGCAAACCGGGGAGAAGGCTGGGTCCGCTGGTATCAAAACGAACGCCGTGAGTACCAGTTTAACGCCTCTGCCAGCCACTTTTCCGACCATAACCGCCGCCAGGAGTTCGCCCTTACGGGTAAAGAGCGGCTGTGGCAGACACCCACCCTGATGCTGGATCTCGAACCGGGTATATCAGCGAGTACCAACACCTGCGGGACACGCTCTATTACAACCCGGAGCGGGATCTGTCCGTAACGGCAGCCCTGTCCGTCGATCATCAGATGTACCGCCATTACGACACGCTCTGGAGCCAGCAGGTCGTTCTCGGCGGCGGGGAATACTGGCAGAAAAATCAGCCTGCTGGTGCCATCGCCCTGCTGGGTTACGGGCAGCGCATTCAATGGAACAACGTCATTGATAGCGGCGTGATGCTGAACTGGGACAAGCGCCCTTTCGACGGTAAACGAGAAAGCAATCTCTCCGTCACGTTTGATGCGAATTTACGCTTTTAAGGATGAATATGCTGAACAAACGTTTTTCTATAAGCCTGATAATTATCGGCTGGTTATGCCTCAGCGCGAGCGTCTGCGCTCAGGCCCTCTCGTTTATGTCCCCCCAGGAACGGCCACAGCCTGAGGCGAGTAAACCTTGGCCAAAAAACCATTTTCTGGTTCTGGCTACCATGACGTTGAAGATGATGCAGCCGATCAGCGCTACCTGTCCGTTCGTACCAGCGCCCTAAACGAGCAGATCGGCTGGCTTGTGCATCACGGTTATCACGCCATTAGCGTGCAGGATATTCTGGATGCGCATGAGGGCAAAAAAACGCTGCCGCCCAGAGCCTATTTACTCAGTTTTGATGATGGCTACAGCAGTTTCTACACCCGCGTCTGGCCACTTCTTCAGGCCTGGAACGTCCCTGCGCTGTGGGCACCGGTGGGCAGTTTGGGTAGATACGCCAGCGAATCAGCAGGTCAATTTCGGCGGACTGATGACGCCCCGCGAGCGCTTTGCAACCTGGGATATGGTGCGGGAGCTAAGCCAGTCTCCGCTGGTTGAGATTGGCTCGCATACCTGGCTTCGCATTACGGCATACCGGCTAACCCACAGGGAAGCCGTGAACCCGCCATCGCCAACCGCTTTTACGATAAAGCGACGGGGCGTTATGAAACCGATCGGCAGTTCAACCAGCGGATCGCTGATGACGTGCGCAAAGTTACCGATAAAATTACCCGGGTGACGGGAAAAGCGCCCCGCGCCTGGGTCTGGCCCTATGGCGCCGCGAACGGCACATCGCTCGCCATCGCCAGAAAGCAGGGTTATCAACTGGCCTTTACCCTTGAAGACGGGCTGGCAGATGTGCGCGATCTCGGCAATATTCCGCGTCTTTTGATTTCCGGAATCCCTCGCTCAAATCCTTTGCCAGCACGGTCAGCCAGATTCAGGAGGCCGATCCCGTGCGCGTCATGCATGTCGATCTCGATTATGTCTACGATCCGATCCGGCCCAGCAAACCAACAACATCAACAAACTTGTCCAGCGGGTTTACGACATGAAAATCAGTCATGTTTTCCTGCAGGCGTTTTCCGATCCACTGGGCGATGGCACGATCAAAGCGCTCTACTTCCCTAACAGCCGGCTTCCGGTGCGCGCCGATCTGTTTAATTTTGTCGCCTGGCAGCTGCAAACCCGTGCAGGCGTAAAAGTCTATGCGTGGATGCCGGTGCTCTCTTTCGATCTCTCACCCGCACTCCCGCGGGTACAGCGCTGGGATCGTCAAACGGGCCAATTGCACGAGGCTACCGACCCTACATCCGCCTCTCCCCGTGGAACCCCGAGGTTCGTCAGCAGGTCACGGAAATCTATGAAGATCTTGCCCGCTACGCCAGCTTCAATGGGATCTTATTTCACGACGATGCGGTGCTGACAGACTTTGAAGATGCCGGCCCGGATGCCCTGCGCGCCTGGAATAACCGCAGCATCGCCGCGATGCAACACGATCCGGCCGCCCTTCACGCCTGGAGTCGCTTTAAAAGTCAGACGCTCATCGGCTTTACCCGCAGCCTTAGCCAGGCGGTGAAAAACATACGCGGCCCGCAGATTAAAACCGCGCGGAATATGTTCGCCCTGCCCATCCTGCAGCCCGAGAGCGAAGCGTGGTTTGCACAAAATCTGGATGATTTTCTGATGACCTACGACTGGACGGTTCCGATGCTATGCCGCTGATGGAATCCGTTCCGGCCGAGGAAAGCGATGCCTGGCTCACGCGGTTGATCGCCGCCGTTGCCGCACGGCCCGGTGCACTCAATAAAACCCTTTTCGAGCTACAGGCCCGGGACTGGGAGCAGAAACCTCAACGTGCCGTGCCCGACACGCGTCTGGCGCAGTGGATGCGCGTACTCCAGCTGAACGGCATCAAAAATTATGGTTACTACCCCGACGATTTCATCAACAACCAACCTGATATTTCACGCATCAGGCCTGAATTTTCTTCGTACTGGTACCCTGACAATGACTGATCGCATTATCGCATTCTCTATTTTATGCCTGGTATTCGGGTTGCCTCTGGGCGTGGCTGCCCTCTTTACCGGAGAACTGATTCTGGATTTTGTCTTCTTCTGGCCACTGTTCATGTCCGTGCTCTGGATAACCGGGGGGCTCTATTTCTGGTTTCAGCTTGAACGGCACTGGTCATGGGATAAGCAGACGCCCGCTCCCACGTTAGACGGCGATCCGTTAATTTCAATCCTGATCCCGTGTTTCAACGAGGAAAGAAATGCCCGGGAGACCATTAGTGCCGCGCTGGATCAGCGCTACCCCCATATCGAAGTTATCGCGATCAACGATGGTTCTTCTGACAACACCGCAGAGGTGCTGCAGCAGCTGGCGCAGGAACAGCCGCGCCTGCGCGTCATTCACCTCGCAGAAAACCAGGGTAAGGCGGTGGCGCTTAAGGCCGGTGCGGCGGCGGCGCGCGGCGATCTGCTGGTCTGTATTGATGGCGATGCCCTGCTCGATCGTGATACCGCAGCTATCTGGTAGAGCCGCTGATTAAGTATCCCCACGTCGGGGCCGTCACCGGGAATCCGCGTATTCGCACACGATCAACGCTGATTGGCCGTATTCAGGTAGGCGAGTTCTCATCGATTATTGGTCTCATCAAACGGACGCAGCGGATCTACGGCAGGGTCTTTACCGTCTCCGGGGTTATTGCGGCCTTTCGCCGACAGGCGCTGGCAGATGTGGGGTACTGGAGCCCGGATATGATCACCGAAGATATCGACATCAGCTGGAAGCTTCAGCTTCGACACTGGGATATCTTTTTTGAGCCGCGGGCGCTGTGCTGGATCCTGATGCCAGAGACGTTAAAAGGTCTGTGGAAACAGCGTTTACGCTGGGCTCAGGGCGGTGCAGAGGTCTTTCTGGTTAACCTTCGCAAGATCGTGCGCTGGGAACATCATCGCATGTGGCCGCTGTTTTTAGAGTACGCGTTGTCAACGCTGTGGGCATTCGCCTATGCGGTGACCGTGTTGCTTTTCATTGTCAGCCATATCATTACGTTACCCACAAACCTGACCGTCGAGAGTCTGTTTCCTCCTGAATTTACCGGGTTGCTTCTGGGGGTCATGTGTCTGATGCAATTCCTCGTCAGTTTGTATATCGAGCGGCGCTATGAAAGAAACGTGGCGAGGTCGCTTTTCTGGGTGATCTGGTTCCCGATGGTGTACTGGATGATTGGTCTGTTCACCACCCTCGTCGCCTTTCCAAAAGTCATGCTTAAACGTCAGCGTGCACGTGCGCGCTGGATCAGTCCGGACCGGGGAAAAGGAAGCATTCAATGAACGAAAATACGCTAATTCTGACTGAACATCGGCTATTGCCCCGTCTTTTTGATGCGGTGCTGACGCTGCTGGCATGGGAGGTTTTCTGTTTTTCCTCTATGCCAATCTGTGGATGCAGGTAACCGAGGAGAGCAACTACCGCTGGGGCATTATTATTGCCTCGTTTAATACGGTGCTGATCTATTTGCTGATCGCCGCGCTTAACGGCTGGTTGCTCATTCTGTGGTATCAGTACAATCGTCGTCGCGCCCAGGTAAGGCGGCGGCGTCCCGATGCCTGGCGTCACGATGAGCTGGCGAGAAGCTTTAACGTCCCCCCGCAAATCATTTCAGAGATGAGTCAGTACAATTTGCTGACGGTCTATCATGACCAGATCGGCCGCATCATTGACCTGAAGATAAGTCAGCAGCACGACGAGCATCCCTGAGCCGCCGGAAAACGAAAAACACCCGCAAGGAACACTTGCGGGTGTGTGTTGACAGCCGGAACGGCTTACTTGTCTTTCACCACAATCAACGGTTCGATGTCGCTCTCTTTCTTCACCACCAGCGAATCATCCCCGCGCAGACAGGTGCCGCCGTAGTTACCGCCCACGGTAAACGTACAGACCTGGATATGCTTGCCATCCACCTTCGGCAGGCACCACAGCTGCTGGTAGATATTTTTGCGATCGACAAACTTGCCGCTCGATTTATCCAGCACTTCATCCCCGGCGCTAATCAGATCGATATTGCTGCCGCAGCGTCCGGCAATCGGTTTGATGGCGTAACCGGTTTGTTTCAGCAGGTCGTTAACCTCGAAATCGGTATCGAGCAGATAACGGTGATTCGGGAACAGCTGCCAGAGCACCGGGAGGATCGCCTTGTTGCCGGGAATAACCGTCCACAGCGGTTCGAACACCAGCACTTCCGGACGCAGCAGGACGTCAATCAGCCGTACGTCACCCGCCGGATGCCTGTGCGGATCGGCACGGCGGCGTATTCGGTTTCGCTCACCTCGCGGATCTGCTCTATCGCCGTCTCCCACGCCCAGGTTTTCCACACGCAGTTAACGTGACGGCCTTCGTCGTCAATCAGTTGCCCGGCCGCATCCCAGCTGAGAGCGTTAAGCCCATGCAGAATTTTGGTTTCAAACCCGGCCTGCAGCAGAGAGCGCTGAATAAAGAGCGCGTGATAATCCTCTTCGACGTCATTGTCCTGCATGATGTGCACGAACGGACGCGCATGGCTGTGCTTCCACGCGCCGGTAAGTTCTTCCAGCAAACCTTCCGCCGGATTGTGGCCGTTACCGCGATAACCGTTCCTCACCCACTCTTCGAGGATTAATCCCCCTTCCGTGTGGCAGGAGGCAGAATCGGCGTTGTACTCGTAAACCTTGATGCCACGCTCATCCATACAGAAATCCATACGACCGGTGATCATATGGTGACGACGCCACTGCCATGAGAGGCGCAGACGCGGCCAGAGGATTTTAGGGATGTCAAAAAGCGCCAGTAAGTTATCGTCCTTCAGCACTTTGTCGGTCGCGTGCAGGTACATCAGGTGCAGTTCATTGGTCGCTTTGATCAGCTCCTGCTCGGCACTTTCGGTAATGGTAAAATACTGGCAGGGATCTTTATTGATAAAGTGGCCGTTTGCGCGGACATACGCCTGCTGCAGGGCGTCGTTTTCGTTGAGCCATTTCCCGTCAAACTGACGTTTATTCTTCAGCCGCGCACCGCTGATTTTGAGCAGTTCACCGTCGAGTTCCGGCTGCGGGATGCTGTGCTTCGTGTCGTCCGTCTGGATCATCCAGCCGAGAATTTCGGTATCGTTAAAGGTGTCATGCAGCGTGTAAGTACCGTTCTCAACGGTCATTCGCAGCTCGCGCGTCCACTGCTGCCCGAGCGGGAGCGGGGAGTGAATAACGTTCTGCTCGGCAATGCGCACCTTATCGTCTAACAGTTGCGTGATCACGGCAACGTGGCCGGTCTCATGAAACTCCCCGCCCTTTTGCCAGATAAGCAACGCCCCGGCCTGCGGCGCGCGTTTCGACCCATTGGCAAAGGCTGAAGCGGCAGGATGTTATCGTTCACGACCTGGCGCAAAAAGCGCAGAGAGAAGATCTCCCACGCCATACCGACGTCGGTGAAAACACATCCATAATTGAGGAACAGAAAACGGCGGGCGAACTCAACACACTGCCACTTGTGGCCCATGTATTCATTGCCAATATAGCTGCGAAAATCCGCGTCTTCCGGATAACGACGCGGATCGAGACTGCCGTAGTTTGAAGAGTAAATCGCCACGCCACCCGGCGCATAACCTAATAACGTCCCGAATGGCGCGTCACTGCTTAACTTTCCTTTACGCATGTATCCAACCTAAGACGGCAGGCGGCAATGTTGAAAGGGTTGTCGTCGTCTGCACGTTGTAATTAACCTGACAGAGGTGGGATTTATCATACACCCGTTCCGCTGTCTGTGTAGTGTGGCGCGAAGGGGAAATGTATTGCGCTCAGTTCGCTAAACCCTCCCATGAACTCCTGCTACACTCCCTCAACACATCACAAAAAAGGCAGGCCAACATGTCAGACGAAAATACCTATCAGCCACCCAAAGTGTGGGAATGGAAAAAGAACGGCGGCGGCGCGTTCGCCAATATTAACCGTCCGATCTCCGGTGCGACGCATGAGAAAGAGTTACCCGTGGGTTCGCATCCGCTGCAGCTCTATTCTCTGGGCACACCAAACGGGCAGAAAGTGACCATCATGCTGGAAGAGCTTCTGGCGCTTGGCGTGACGGGTGCCGAGTACGATGCATGGTTGATTCGCATTGGTGAAGGCGACCAGTTCTCCAGCGGCTTTGTTGAAGTGAACCCGAACTCGAAAATACCGGCGCTGCGTGACCACTCCACGACACCGCCCACGCGCGTATTTGAATCCGGCAGCATCCTGCTCTATCTGGCAGAGAAGTTCGGCCATTTCCTGCCAAAAGATCCGGCGGGACGTACGGAAACCCTGAACTGGCTGTTCTGGCTGCAGGGCGCGGCCCCGTTCCTCGGCGGCGGTTTCGGCCACTTCTATAACTACGCACCGGTGAAGATTGAGTACGCGATTGACCGCTTCACGATGGAAGCCAAACGCCTGTTCGACGTGCTGGATAAACAGCTGGCGCGTAGCCGCTACGTGGCCGGTGAAGAGTACACCATCGCCGATATGGCGGTCTGGCCGTGGTTCGGCTGCGTGGCGCTGGGTAGCGTGTATAACGCCGCAGAGTTCCTCGACGCTGAGAAGTACACCAACGTTCAGCGCTGGGCGAAAGATGTTGCACACCGCCCTGCGTGAAGCGCGGGCGTATCGTTAACCGCACCAGCGGCGAGCTCAACGAGCAGCTCCACGAACGCCACGCGGCGAGCGACTTCGAGACCAATACGGAAGACAAGCGTCAGGCGTAATTCTCTGCCGGGCGGACCACCGCCCGGCAACAGGGATCCCTGCCAGGGCATGATTTGCTTAAGGTTGAGCCGATATTACTGGCACTATGCGGACGTTTTTCTCAGGTCAGATGACGAGAAAAGCGGACTCAACCGACAGCAGTCACAAAGGATTTGTTATGAAATTGATGAAAACAGCGCTGATTATCAGCACCCTGATCTTTTCCACTTCTGGTATGGCGATAGATAAAACCGCCGCCGGTGCAGTGGCCGGTGCAGCAATTGGCGCAGCACGGGCAAAGATTTGAAATCCACGGTAGGCGGTGCGGTCGTTGGCGCGGGTACCGGTGCGATGTTCAAAAACGGCGACAAAGGTAAAGCTGCGCGTAAAGGCGGCGCGGTGGGTGCCGTGGTGGGCGCAGGTGCTGCAGCGGTAACAGGCAACAGCGTACTGAAAGGGGCCGCCGTCGGTGCCGGCTCTGGCGCACTGATTGGTGAAGCCACCCACTGATAAGCGGCAGGCGGCGCTCCGTTTGGTTCGCCTGCATTTAACCGAAAAAAAGGCCGCACACGGCGGCCTTTTAACAGTGATTAAGCCGAGAGGCGGAATTTCTGCACCGACCGCTGGAGCTCTTCGGTCTGACGTTCAAGCGCGGAGGCCGCTGCCGAGACCTCTTCCACAAGCGAGGCGTTTTGCTGTGTCACGCCATCCATTTGCGTGATAGCAATACCCACCTGCGAAATCCCCTTACTTTGCTCCTCAGAGGCAGACGCGATTTGCTTCATGATGGTCGTCACTTCCGTCACATCACGCAAAATGGCATCCATGGTGGTGCCCGTGTCGCCCACCAGCTTTGCGCCTGCTCTACGCGGGAAACGGAATCGGTAATCAATCCCTCAATTTCTTTTGCCGCGTTGGCGCTGCGGCTTGCCAGGTTACGCACCTCGCCGGCCACGACGGCAAACCCACGTCCCTGCTCGCCCGCGCGCGCCGCTTCCACGGCAGCGTTGAGCGCCAGGATATTGGTCTGGAAGGCAATGCTGTTGATCACATTGGTGATTCAGCAATCTTCTTCGAGCTCTCAGAAATACCGCTCATGGTGGTCACCACCTCTTCCACCAGCGAGCCGCCGCGGCTGGCCGTTGTTGACGCCACATCCGCCAGCTGGCTGGCCTGACGCGCACTTTCCGCGTTCAGCTTCACGGTGGCGGTCAGCTGTTCCATGCTGGCCGCCGTCTCTTCCAGTGCGGCGGCCTGCTCTTCGGTACGGGACGAGAGATCGTTATTACCGCTGGAGATCTCCGTCGCGCCGCGCCAGATATTCTCGCTGCCGGAGCGAATAGAGCTCACCGCTTCTCGCAGGCTATCCTGCATCGCGCTCAGCAGAGGAACCAGTTGACCCACGCAGTTGCGACCGAACGGTTCAATCGGTTGACTGAGATCGCCTGGGCAATCTGGCGGAACTGCTGGCGAATGCGAGCCAGCGGTTTTACCAGCATCGCCACCAGGTAACGGTCGGTGAAGAGCAGTATTAACAGGCCAATAATCGTGGCGGTGATAATCACCGTGCGGGTCATGCTAGTCAGGCTGTCCACGACCACTCGGGTGCTGTCGAGTGCCCGGGCGGCCGCGTTGTTAAAGTTCTCCGCAGCAGCACCAAACGCACGACTCAGTGGAGGGGTGATGTTATTCGCCTGCTGACGGTAGCCCTCCAGAGAGGACTGCTTCGCCTGCTGCATTTGCGGCGTTACGCCCTGCTCAAGCAAAGCCTGCCAGCTACCGATCACCTGAGCTGAAACTTGCTCATCCATCGGTCCTGGTGAGATTGCCTTCATCTCAGCCAGTTTCTTCCCCATATTGTCCAGCGCCTGCTGGGCAGGGGCCAGGTCCGGTGTGCCGCCCGCGGCTTTCACTTCCATCGCGCGACTCAACCGGGTTACAAAGCGAAAATACTGATCGTTACCCTGACTGAGTATGGTCATCTGTTTGACCAGCTGGCGATCCACCTCATTGCCCTCTGATACCCGTGACAGAGACCAGGTGCTGTAAAGCCCCACGCCCGCCCACATTAAACAAAAGATCCCGAGAATCGTCAGCATGACGAAACGGATCGTGAAATTACGCAACATATTCATAAGTCTTCCTTGCCGTGAGGGTGAATTCGCCCAGAGGCGAGTCTTACCCTCGTTATCGGCAGGAATGAGCAAATTCATCACCTTTCACGCATTATTTTTATTAAAATTTTTACTGCCCCTGCATTCATTCAGAAAAAAGAGACATTTTCGAAGGGGAAAATTACCCTGCTAAGAATGTGTTTTACTTTGTCAGTGGATAAATAAATGTAAAACTGCAGCGCATTAAATTAACGGCCATACCTCCTGAGGAGTACATCATCAACAGGTAGCGTCAATCAATAGCGCTCCCCTTTCGCGAAAAGCCGCTTAATTTGCAGGGTAACTATTCAGTTTTATTTATCACACAAATATATTAACACCTAATTATCAGATTTCCTGATTTAAACACCCCAATAAATTACCTCCCCATTTTTTAAATTTCATTACATCCTTTACTTATGAGAAATTCCTTAAATTAAATAAATTCCTTTACAAGGATGTCGACGATTTTTTATTAACGGAGTTTCAGATGCGTAAATTTATGAACCGCACATTGCTTTCGCAGTGTGTCTTAATGGCTTTAACCTCTTTCGGTACCCAGGCAGCAATGACGGCAGCGACACCGTGTGAGGATGGCGTGACGACGCAAACCTGTGGATTAACGAAATATACCGATGACAGCTTTTATCAAAATCCCGGTGTGACAAATGCGGTTATGGCCGACGCCACGGCGAATAATATTTTCATGGATGGTCATCGAGGTGATGGCGACACGCAGTCATTAACGGTATCCGGAACGGATATGTCAGGCCACTATATCCAGGGAAGCAACGGCGGTACCGCGAATATCACCCTGAATAACGGCGCTACGGCCGATATGATTGAAGTCGGTAGCGGAGGCGCGACCACCAATACCACCGTGACGGTTGATGGCGCGACGCTGAACGGTGAAAACAGCACAGGCAATTACCAGCGTGATAAAACCTATATGATGGGCTCAGCGATTTATCTCGATCCACTGGATAAAGGCTACCACACCGTCAATATTGAGAACGGGAGCGCGCTGCACGGCAGCATTGTAAGCGCCGGTGCTGGCGAACAGGATATTACCCTCAGCAACAGTACAATGGATAAGGGCGGTATTTATGCAGGAAGCGATCAATCAAATACCCGCATTACGCTGACCGGAGCCACCGTCGATGCCTCGCAGAGTGAAATCGCGCAGAACATGGATCATTTGGCCGAAACACTCAGCGCGTATAAGCCGTTCAGTGACATCAACCTGGATGGCGTGGGCGATCTTGCCATCGCTATGTACGGCACCCAGGCCGATTCCCTGGCCCTGAATAACAGTACCGTCACTGGCGATATTGGCGTTATTAATGAAAAGGGGTCGACATCACTTACGTTTACTAATAAGAGCGTCGTGAATGGCAATATTACCCTGAACGGCAGTTCAGCGAATTCTGTTCTGGTGGATAACAGCACCATTAATGGTGCGGTAAATACCGGTCAAAACAGCGGCAATACCACCATCACGCTGCAAAACAATGCCACCGTAAATGGTGATATTACAACCGGTGCGGGCGATGATACGGTCGTGCTGACCAATAATTCTCATGTTAACGGCAATGTTGATGGCGGTGACGGTAGCGACACGCTGTCGATGGATGCCGGCAGTTCTGTTTCTGGTGAAATTAGTCAGTTCGAGACGGTGAACACGACCAGCAATAACAGCATCGCCATTGATAAAATTAACGATGCCACCAGCTGGAGTTTGCAAAATGGCTCAACGCTTGTCGCTACTACCACCGGCAGTAATGCGATGGTAAATATGAGCACCGACAGCTTTGTTGATTTCGGCAATATCACCGGGGTTAATAACGCCGTTGTCGTCAACAGCATTACTCCCTCGGCACAAAATCAGCAGAACGTGATTCTGGGTACGTTCACCACTTCAGGCACCAGCACCCCGCAAAATTATGCGGCGGCCACCTTCACAAATGGCCAACAGAATGTTGAAAACCGTAGCGGCGCTTATAACTATGACAACAGTCTGAATATTGTGGCCGCAGATACCGCGCCGCAGACACGCCTTACCGCCGATAATACGCAGTCGTGGAATATCGAATTTAACAGCCAGAAGGGCAGCCTCGCGAGCGACGTTCAGGGCCTTGTTGCCGGTCTGGACGCTGCCGAGCAGGCCGGACATCAGGTGGCTGATGATATCAGCAACCATATGAATCAGGTGCATCTGGCTAACCTGCTCGGCAGGCAGGAGGAAGGTGCGCAGGTCTGGGGTGATTTCCTCTATCAGAATGGCAACTTCAGCAATGATGTTGACTATAAGAGCATCACCCAGGGCGCTCAGGGTGGCGTGGACTGGACGGCGCATCTGGACAACGGTGATAGCGTCACTGGCGGTATTGCACTGGCATGGACACGCAGCCGCGTGCAGGATACCCATGACGGCGCTGATAGCTTTAATGACAGCGTCTACGGTAATTACTACAGCCTGTACGGTGGCTGGCAGCAGGCGCTTAACGGCAGAACATGGGGTATGTTTGCCGACGGTAGCTTCAGCTATGGCGATATGCGGTACACCCTGTCTGCGAATAACGTGACGGGGAATACCAGCGGCATGACCGAAGCACTGCACGGTTCGACGGATGGCACCCTGTATATGGCGCAGGCGCGTACCGGTGTGAACGTGTTGCTGCCAGGTGAAACCCTGCTGCAACCTTACGCCACCTTAGGCTGGGATCAAACCAAAGCAAACGGCTTCTCCGACAGTGAAGTGACCTTCGCCGACAGTCAGGTCTCTTCCTGGAACAGTGGGGTCGGGTTGAGACTCACCACAACGCTTCGCGATCTGAACAAGAACGTGCAGATGATGCCGTGGATCGACGCACGCTTCCAGAAAGAGTTCAGCGACGATACTGATATTCAGGCGGCGGATTACCACACCACCTCCGGCCATAACAACACGATGGGGATCTTCGGAGCAGGCATCAATGCAACCATCGCGCATAACTTCACGCTCAATACCGGGGTGTATGTCGGCACCGGTGACGTGGACAACGATGCCAGCGTGCAGGCGGGGATGAGCTACAGCTTCTGACGAGTGAACGCCCGGTCAGTCTGATGCTGCCGGGCTTTAATCATTCAGGGTGGTCAGGCATGTCATCGCTTATCAACAGGATTTGTGATTGATAAGCACAGAATGAAAACGTTGTTTCGAAAATTCATCGACAAGAAAGGAGACATCATGTCCTGGCACCCTTACCCCGCCCGCTACGAAAATATGCAGTACCGCTACTGCGGAAAAAGCGGCCTGCGCCTGCCGGCACTGTCGCTTGGTCTGTGGCATAGTTTCGGCCATGTACAGCCTCTCGACTCTCAGCGGGCGCTGTTGCATAAAGCCTTTGACCTCGGCATTACCCATTTCGATCTTGCCAACAACTACGGCCCGCCGGCGGGAAGCGCGGAAGAAAACATGGGTCGTCTGCTGCGGGAAGATTTTGCCGCGTATCGCGATGAACTGATCATCTCAACCAAAGCAGGCTATGACATGTGGCCGGGGCCGTATGGGTCGGGCGGGTCGCGCAAATACCTGCTCGCCAGCCTCGATCAGAGCCTCAAGCGCATGGGGCTGGAGTATGTGGATATTTTCTATTCTCATCGCGTGGATGAAAATACGCCGATGGAAGAGACCGCCGCTGCGCTGGCCCAGGCCGTGCAGAGCGGTAAAGCGCTGTATGTCGGTATCTCTTCCTACTCCACGGAGCGCACCCAGAAAATGGCGGACCTGTTATGTGAGTGGAAGATCCCGCTGCTTATCCACCAGCCATCTTACAACCTGCTCAACCGCTGGGTCGATCACACCGGCCTGCTGGATACGCTTGAGAAAAACGGGGCGGGTTGCATTGCGTTTACGCCGCTGGCGCAGGGTCTGCTGACCGGAAAATACCTGAACGGTATTCCTGAAGATTCTCGTATGCAGCGTGAAGGCAAGAAGGTGCGCGGTCTGACGGAAAACATGCTGACTGAAGCCAACCTGAACAGCCTGCGTTTACTGAATGAGATGGCACAGGCCCGTGGTCAGACGATGGCGCAAATGGCGCTGAGCTGGCTGCTGAAGGATGAACGCGTGACATCCGTACTGATTGGTGCGAGCCGTCCGGAGCAGATCGAAGAGAACGTGCAGGCCCTGAATAACCTGCGCTTTAGCGACGATGAGCTGAAAAGGATTGACCAGCATGTTGCGGATGGGGAATTGAATTTGTGGCAGGCATCGTCGGATAAATAGCGCGGTCTGTCGCACTCCACGCCCCCCCTCTCCCCTGGGAAGAGGGGGGGGAAATTACTTCTTACTGATCTTATCCAGATACCCCATCACGAACGCAGACAGCACAAACGTCAGATGGATAATCACATACCACATCAGTTTGTTGTCCGGGACATTCTTGGCGTCCATGAATACGCGTAGCAGGTGGATAGATGAGATCGCCACAATCGACGCGGCCACTTTATTCTTCAGCGACGAGGCATCCATTTTGCCCAGCCAGTTGAGCTTCTCTTTGCGCTCGTCGATATCGAGCTGAGAGACAAAGTTCTCATAGCCGGAGAACATCACCATCACCAGTAATCCGCCCACCAGCGTCATATCCACCAGCGAGAGCAGAACCAGAATCAAATCTGCTTCGGCAATGGAAAAGATGTTCGGCAGAACATGCAAGATTTCCTGGAAAAACTTAATCGTCAGCGCAATCAGCGCCAGCGAAAGGCCAAAATAGACGGGTGCCAGTATCCAGCGAGAGGCGTACATCGCGTTTTCAAAGAAGCGTTCCATAAAGTCCTGTCTGCAAACGAAACCAGCGCCCAGTATATCTCAACGGCGCTGACTGTTTGCAACAACTCACTCGTTGTACGTTCAGACATTGTCAGGATTGACGTCCGGGCGCGCATACTCCGGCCAGACCAGCACCACCAGTTCCGGATACGCCTCCAGGCTGAACTCACGAAAACACTGGCGCAGGTTTAATACGTCCAGATCGGAACAGGAGACCTTCTCACCGTTAAGGCAACGCTTTTTGATATTGTCATAATATTTATACACTGCGGAATTCAGGTCGCTGCAGCGGCGCTGCGCTTCAAACAACCCAGGCGTGTCATTAATTTCCGACATTTTCATTCGCTTAATTGTCGCGTGCAAAAAGTCGATATATTCATGGTTCACCCGCCAGTACCAAACCGGTGTAACCGAGTTCATCAATACGGAGAAATGGTCTTCACCTTCCTCTTTTGTCATCAGTTCAGGTAGCGGAGGTTCACTGGCGTCTTTCGACACTTGCGTTTTATTGAACTCCTGCATCAATAAAAGAACACCAGCGGTCAGTAATAGTAATGTGATGACCGTAAAAAAAATGCTGTTCATGGGTAGGCTCCATTTTTTTGATTTTAAAATTGCCTCATGATATTGTCAACGAATCTCACGCCTTTACCAACCCCACCCTGTTGTAATTAAAGGAAATTAAAATGCTGCCCGACTACCTCGTCCCGGCTAAGTACCACATTGCGCCTGTGGAACAGCAAACGACGGAAGCAGAAAAAGAGGCTAATTTCACTCAGGGGAAAAGAAAGCTCTCTGATTACGAGTCTGACATATTAATAGGCGTTTCTCGCACCGGTAAATCCCGTAATATGTTACTGGAAGAGCACGACCGTCATATAAAGGACAGGTTATTTCGCGCCGTTAAAATAGAAGCCTTTGTCCACCTGCTGAATGACCTGCAGGCCGAAGGTGAAATAGATGCTCAGAAACTAAGTCAAATAATCGCGGAAAAAACCAAAGAAATAAACGAAGCCGGCAATGAAATTTGGCTTAATCTAATTACGCGTGAAACCAACAACCCTATTTTTTATAAGCTGGGGGAAGAGTAACGTGAAAGAAATTAAAGATAACGACGTTTATTTGGCTTTAGATAACAAAAAAAGTGATGAATTTATCTTAAAGCAAAATCTCGATGCACTGCGAAACACAAAAAATGCCGAGATGACGCGAATAACTCAGGACCTGGTATCGATCCCGGCGACGCTGGTACGCCTGAAATGGCATAATCGCCGCGAGATTTATCCTCTGCAGGTGAAGGAAGAGATATACGGCGCGGTGATGAATACCCTCATCGAACAGCGGCCTGAGCTGAAAGAGAAGCTTCTCGGGCGTCTGGAGGCCAATTATCAGTATCTGCTCGCCAGAGAAGTGGCCACCCTGCGTCTGACGCGCAAACTGTCCGACGGCGAGTACCGCACGTCAAACGTCACCTGCGTTGCGCTTGATGAAGACGCGCTGGCGTCCCAAGCGCCTGCGCCCACTGAGACAAAAACTGATCGCCCGACACGCATAAAAAAGCCGCTTTCGCCAGCTTCTTTGTTATTTCGCGGCCGCTTTCTCTTCGCCGACCAGCCCAATCTTGAGATAACCCGCCTGATGCAGCGTGTCCATTACCTTCATCATGGTTTCGTAATCGACGTTTTATCCGCGCGGAAGAAAACCGTGGTGTCTTTCTTGCCGCCGGTGAGCTGATCCAGCGCCGGGATAACAGACTGATCCGTCACCGGGTCGTTGCCGAGGAACATCGATTTATCCGCTTTCACCGACAAATAGACAGGTTTCTCAGGACGCGGCTGCGGCTGGCTGGAAGAGGCAGGCAGATTCACCTTCACGTCGACCGTCGCCAGCGGCGCAGCCACCATGAAGATAATCAGCAGAACCAGCATGACGTCGATAAACGGCGTCACGTTGATTTCATGCATTTCACCGTTATCGTCCAGATTTTCGTTAAGACGCATCGCCATACAATCAACCTACGCGCAGTTTAGACGCCGCATGCACCGGTTTAACGGAGCTGGCATTGAGGTCAAGATCGCGGCTTTGCAGCAACAGCACCTGCGCGGCGACGTCACCGAGCGTGGCTTTATAGTTGCCAATCATACGCGCGAAGATGTTATAGATGACGACCGCCGGAATGGCCGCGACCAGACCGATTGCGGTCGCCAGCAGCGCTTCGGCAATCCCTGGCGCAACCACCGCCAGGTTGGTGGTCTGCGTCTGCGCAATGCCGATAAAGCTGTTCATGATGCCCCAGACCGTACCGAACAGACCGATAAACGGTGAGATCGCCCGATAGTGGCAGATAACCGTTACCGCGGCCCATATGGCGGCCAACGGCAGCAACGCGACGCTCCAGGCGGAAACCGGTACGTTCTTTAATACCTTCGTTATCTTCACTGCCTGCGGAGAGTTCCAGCTCGTTCTGTGCTTCGTTGACTAACAGGGTGGTCAGGCTTTTTCCATGGAAGGATGAGGTCATGTCTAAGGCTGATCCAGAGAGCGGGCTTCAGCCAGTTGCTGTTGTTCCCGCTTGAGGCGACGCTTCTGCGACAGCAGTTCGACGCTCTTACTGAAGAAGATAGCCAGGTGATCACGGACGCCAGAACCAGGCCGATCATCACAATCTTAACCACGATGTCAGCATGATGATACATGCCCCAGACGGAGAGATCCGTCTGCATCAAATTATTACCCACTCTGTATCTCCAGGACGCAAATCACAAAATCTGACCGTAATAATATCAAAACGTCGTCGAATTGATAGTAGTTCTCATTAGTATTTACATACTGCCGTAATTTTCGTTCACTTTCCTTGCGCTTACGCAGTAAAAATTTCTTATGCGTATTTTTGCTAATATTTTCTGCTTATTCGATAAGCCCCCGGGTGCAGATTTTTACAATCGTGGTAGTCTGGACGTCCAGACGTATAAAAAACAGGGTTAGCGAACATGACAAAGAAGCATCTTGATACCACGCTGGTACAGGCAGGACGTAGCAAAAAATACACTCAGGGATCGGTCAACAGCGTGATTCAACGCGCCTCCTCACTGGTATTTGATACCGTCGAGGATAAAAAAATCGCCACGCGCAACCGCGCCAAAGGCGGGCTGTTCTATGGCCGTCGTGGCACGCTAACCCATTTTTCACTTCAGGAAGCCATGTGCGAACTGGAAGGCGGTGTGGGCTGCGCCCTGTTCCCCTGTGGTGCGGCGGCAGTCGCCAATACCATTCTGGCGTTTGTGGAACAGGGCGACCATATCCTGATGACCAATACCGCTTATGAACCAAGCCAGGATTTTTGCACCAAAATCCTCAGCAAGCTCGGTGTGACCACCGGCTGGTTCGATCCGCTGATTGGCGAAGGTATCGCTGAACTTATTCAGCCGAACACGCGCATTGTGTTTCTGGAATCCCCAGGCTCTATCACCATGGAAGTGCACGACGTCCCGGCTATTGTGAAAGCAGTGCGCAGCAAAGCCCCCGAGGCAATCATCATGATCGACAACACCTGGGCGGCGGGGGTGCTGTTCAGGGCGCTGGAATTCGACATTGATATCTCTATTCAGGCCGCGACCAAATATCTGATTGGCCACTCTGATGGCATGATCGGTACTGCGGTATCCAACGCGCGCTGCTGGGATCAACTTCGGGAGAATGCCTACCTGATGGGCCAGATGGTGGATGCGGATACAGCCTACATGACCAGCCGCGGTATCCGTACGCTGGGAGTGCGCCTGCGTCAGCACCATGAAAGCAGTCTGAAGGTGGCCGAATGGCTGGCCCGGCACCCGCAGGTCGAGCGCGTTAACCATCCGGCGCTTCCGGGCAGCAAAGGCCATGAATTCTGGCAACGTGACTTTACGGGCAGTAGCGGGTTGTTCTCATTTGTTCTTAAAAAACGGCTCAGTAACGACGAACTGGCGAACTACCTGGATCATTTTACCCTTTTCAGCATGGCTTACTCCTGGGGCGGGTTTGAATCCCTGATCCTGCCTAACCAGCCGGAGCAAATTGCGGCCCTGCGCCCCGGTGGAGAAGTGGATTTCAGCGGCACGCTGATCCGACTGCATATTGGTTTAGAAGATGTTGACGATTTAATTGCGGATTTAGCGGCAGGGTTTGAACGTATCGTGTAGAGTGCATGCTGAAAATGTACTCCCTGGACGCTTTTGTGAACACTGCCACCAGAAAAGTCTGCATTAGTTGCGCCCGCGATCAAACCCCACGGGCGAATTAGGGAGTACAATAGCGCTATATCTGCATCTGCTGTTCCACAGGAAAGTCCATGGCTGTTATTCAAGATATTATTGCGGCGCTCTGGCAACACGATTTTGCCGCGCTGGCGGACCCTCACGTTGTAGGTATCGTCTATTTCGTGATGTTCGCAACCCTGTTTCTGGAAAATGGATTACTGCCAGCCTCATTTTTACCCGGTGACAGCCTGCTTTTACTGGCCGGGGCGTTAATCGGTAAAGGCGTCATGGACTTCACGCCGACGATGGTCATACTTACCTCCGCTGCCAGCCTCGGTTGCTGGCTGAGCTATCTGCAGGGCCGCTGGCTCGGCAATACGCGCGTCGTGAAAGGCTGGCTGGCGCAGTTACCGCATAAATATCATCAACGTGCGACCTGCATGTTTGACCGCCACGGTCTGCTGGCGCTGCTGGCCGGGCGTTTTCTGGCGTTTGTTCGCACGCTGCTGCCGACCATGGCAGGCATTTCCGGGCTGTCAAACCGCCGCTTCCAGTTCTTTAACTGGCTGAGTGCCCTGCTGTGGGTAGGCGTGGTGACCACGCTTGGCTACGCGCTGAATATGATCCCCTTTGTGAAACACCACGAAGACCAGGTAATGACCTTCCTGATGATCCTCCGCTTTCCTGCTGGTCGCGGGACTGCTCGGGACGATTGCGGTCGTGATTAAGAAGAAATACTGCAGCGCATGATATAAAAAGCCGGGTGACGTTACGCTTACCCGGCTGGACTCTCCCCTCAGGTCCCCTGCATCATTCTGATGCGCGACGCATCTTCCCCCGGCGTGACGCCGAAGTAACGCTTAAACTCCCGGCTAAACTGCGACGCACTTTCATAGCCCACCCGCATCGCCGCCGCGCTGGCCTTCATGCGTCGTGGATCATCAGCATACGAGCCTTATGCAGCCGATAGGTTTTGAGATACTGCAGCGGCGAGGTGCTGGTCACCGACTTAAAATTATGATGAAACGCCGAGACGCTCATGTTTGCTTCCGCCGCCAGCTGGTCAACGCTCAGGTTTTCCGTGTACTGGCTTTCGATACGCTTGAGCACGCGGCTAATCAGGCTGAAGTGCGTCTGGCGGCTGACCAGCGCGAGTAATGCCCCACCGCCCGGCCCCAGCAGCACATGGTAAAGAATTTCGCGGATAATCTGTTTGCCCAGGATGCGTGCATCCAGCGGCCGTTCCATAACGTCGAGCAGACGCTCAATGGCGCAGAGGATCTCCTCGGATAACGTCGCGGAGTTAATCCCGCTCGCGGGCATCGACGGGCGGAACAATGCGTCCTCGCCAATCTCCATCAGCAGTTCCTGCAGCTGAAGAATATCGACATTTAAACGAATACCCGCCAGCGGTACCGCTTCTGTCGCGAAAGTTTCACATTCAAAGGGTAAAGGTACTGTGAGCAGCAGATATTCATTGGTGTCATACCGGAACACGCGCTCATTGATATAGCCAATTTTATGGCTGAAAAGAGAAAAACGATGCCCGGCTGGTACATGACCGGTGTGCGTGTCCCTGGCTGCGTCCCATACAGAAGACGAATGTCAGGCAACATGTCACCGACGCCATTTTCTTTATCAATCAGTCTTTTAATCTGCGCAGTAAGCTGAAGGCAGATCGCTTCACGGTTCATTTTACGTTACTCCGGCTACGGTTTCCGACGTTGACAGTGTGCGCAGTTTACCGTGTTTTCTCCAGCGCTCTGTAGAAATGGGCAAGACATCGGCAGGAATGTGCATTGAGAGGATAGCCCCGGACGGCCACAATGTGCAGCATCAGGTCGCCTTCAGCGCCACCACGGTTTTTCACCCACATAAGGAACGAGCAATGAATAATTTTAATCTCCACACCCCAACCCGCATTCTGTTTGGTAAAGGCGCTATCGCGACCTGCGCGCACAGATCCCCGCTGATGCCCGCGTACTGATCACCTACGGTGGCGGCAGCGTGAAAAAAACCGGCGTACTGGATCAGGTTTACAGCGCGCTGGAAGGTCTGGACGTGCGTGAGTTCGGCGGTATCGAGCCTAACCCGTCTTATGAAACACTGATGAACGCGGTCAAGATCGCCCGTGATGAAAAAGTCACCTTCCTGCTGGCAGTCGGCGGCGGCTCCGTCCTGGACGGCACCAAATTCATCGCCGCTGCGGCGCACTACGCGGACGGTATTGACCCGTGGCACATTCTGGAAACCCGCGGCAGCGATATCAAAAGCGCGATCCCAATGGTTCCGTGCTGACCCTGCCTGCGACCGGTTCTGAATCCAACAAAGGTGCCGTTATCTCCCGTAAAACCACGGGTGATAAGCAGGCCTTTATGAACGATCACGTTCAGCCTGTATTCGCCATCCTCGATCCGGTTTACACCTACACCCTGCCTGCACGTCAGGTCGCGAACGGTGTGGTTGATGCGTTTGTGCACACCGTTGAGCAGTACGTTACCTACCCGGTAGATGCCAAAATTCAGGATCGCTTCGCGGAAGGCATTCTGCTGACGCTGATTGAAGACGGCCCGACAGCGCTGAAAGAGCCGGAAAACTACGATGTGCGCGCCAACGTGATGTGGGCGGCAACCCAGGCGCTGAACGGTCTGATCGGTGCCGGCGTGCCGCAGGACTGGGCAACCCATATGCTGGGCCACGAACTGACGGCCATGCACGGTCTGGATCACGCGCAAACGCTGGCCGTCGTCCTGCCTGCACTGTGGAACGAAAAACGTGATACCAAACGCGCTAAATTGCTGCAGTACGCTGAGCGCGTATGGAACATCACCGAAGGTTCTGACGATGCGCGTATCGACGCGGCTATCGAAGCAACCCGCAGCTTCTTTGAAGGTCTGGGCGTGCCAACGCGTCTGTCCGGCTATGGCTGGATGGCAGCTCCATCCCTGCCTGCTGGCGAAACTTGAAGAACACGGTATGACCCAGTTGGGCGAGCACGGCGACATTACGCTGGAAGTGAGCGTCGTATCTACGAAGCGGCACGCTAAGCGTTTTTGACATCCCGCCTTTCGTTTTTTGACATTTCGTCCAGACTTAATGCACATCACATCTCGGGGGTTCCCTCCGACGATGAGCACCTGAAGGAGGAAAAATGGCAAACCAAACCGTAATCAAGCTGCAGGATGGCAACGTGATGCCCCAACTGGGGCTAGGTGTATGGAAAGCCGGTAACGACGAGGTCGTCTCCGCCATTCATAAAGCACTGGAAGTCGGCTATCGGTCGATTGATACCGCCGCCGCGTACAAAAATGAGGACGGCGTGGGTAAGGCACTGGCCAGCGCTGGCATGCCCCGCGACGACCTTTTCATTACCACCAAACTGTGGAACGACGATCAAAAACGCCCCCGCGAAGCCTTGCAGGAGAGTCTGGACAAACTCCAGCTCGATTTCGTCGATCTCTATCTGATGCACTGGCCAGTCCCGGCTATCGATCACTATGTTGACGCCTGGAAAGGATGATTGAGCTGCAGCAGGCAGGCTGGTGAAAAGCATCGGCGTGTGTAATTTCCAGGTTCACCACCTGCAGCGCCTGATTGACGAGACGGGTGTCGCGCCAGTTATCAACCAGATTGAGCTGCACCCGCTGATGCAGCAGCGTCAGCTTCACGCCTGGAACGCCACGCACAAGATCCAGACCGAGTCCTGGAGCCCGCTGGCACAGGGCGGTGAAGGGGTGTTCGACCAGAAAATTATTCGCGATCTCGCGGATAAATACGGCAAGACGCCGGCGCAAATCGTTATTCGCTGGCATCTGGATAACGGCCTGGTGGTGATCCCGAAATCGGTCACGCCATCGCGTATCGCTGAGAATTTCGACGTCTGGGATTTCCGCCTGGATAAAGATGAACTGAGTGAAATTGCGAAGCTGGACAAGGGCAAGCGTTTAGGCCCGGATCCCGATCAGTTTGGCGGGTGAATAAAAAAACCCCGGCTCGCCGGGGTTTTTATTTTTTACGCTTTACGTTTCACGGGTTTCTTCGCACTGGCGTTACCGTTTGAACGCTGATGCACAATCGGCGTGTGCTTGGTCAATGCCGGGCGCGTATGGCGGTTCTGGCGGCGCGCTTCACGCATCTCGTCAAGCGTAGGCGCAGGCACCAGGCAGTCGCGGCGCGAGCCGATCAGGTGCTTTTTACCCATATCTTCCAGCGCCTGACGGATCAGCGGCCAGTTAGCCGGATCGTGGTAGCGCAGCAGTGCTTTATGCAGACGGCGCTGTTTGTCCCCTTTCGGCACCACCACATCTTCACTCTTATAGCCAATTTTACCCAGCGGGTTCTTGCCGGTGTAATACATGGTTGTTGAGTTCGCGAGCGGTGATGGATAGAAGTTCTGCACCTGATCCAGACGGAAGCGACGCTGTTTCAGCCACAGCGCCAGGTTCACCATGTCCTCATCGCGCGTGCCGGGGTGCGCGGAGATGAAGTATGGGATCAGATACTGCTCTTTACCCGCCTGCTTCGAGTAGGTGTCAAACAGCTCTTTAAAGCGATCGTAGCTGCCCATACCCGGCTTCATCATCTTGGACAGCGGGCCTTCTTCGGTATGCTCAGGGGCAATCTTCAGGTAGCCACCCACGTGATGCGTCGCCAGCTCTTTGATGTAGCGCGGATCTTCCACGGCGATATCGTAACGTACCCCGGAGGCGATCAGGATCTTCTTGATCCCTTTCAGGTCACGCGCACGACGATAAAGGTTGATCGTCGGTTCATGGTTGGTATCCATGTGCTGACAGATATCCGGATACACGCACGACAGACGACGGCAGGTCTGTTCCGCGCGCGGTGACTTACAGCGCAGCATGTACATGTTGGCAGTCGGACCGCCAGATCGGAGATCACCCCGGTGAAGCCAGGCACGGTATCGCGAATGGCTTCGATCTCATTGATGATCGAATCTTCGGAGCGACTCTGAATAATGCGCCCTTCGTGCTCGGTAATGGAGCAGAAGGAGCAGCCGCCAAAGCAGCCGCGCATGATGTTTATTGAGAAACGGATCATCTCATACGCCGGAATTCGGCTCTCGCCGTATGCCGGATGCGGCACGCGTTTGTACGGCAGCGCGAAGACGCTGTCCATCTCTTCGGTGGAAAGCGGGATTGCCGGCGGGTTGATCCAGATAAAGCGCTCACCGTGCTTTTGCATCAGCGCACGCGCGCAGCCCGGGTTGGTTTCGTGGTGCAGAATACGGGACGCATGCGCGTAGAGCACTTTATCGGCTTTGACCTTCTCAAAGGAAGGCAGCAGCACGTAGGTTTTTTCCCACGGTTTCGGGCGCGGCGGCTGAACAACGATAGCTTTCGTTTCGGCTTTCTTTGGCTCTACCGGCTTGTTATCCGCACACGGCAGATCGTCGCCGTACGGGTGCGGGATCGGGTCGATTTTACCCGGCATATCAATGATACGGGAATCCACCCCGCTCCAGCCCGGCAGCGCCTCTTTCACCATGATAGCCGTGTTGCGCACGTCGCGGATGCTGCTCACCGGCTCACCCTGTGAGAGACGGTGCGCCACTTCCACCAGCGGACGTTCACCGTTACCGTAAATCAGCATATCGGCTTTGGAATCCACCAGCACCGAACGGCGCACGGTGTCTGACCAGTAGTCGTAGTGCGCGGTACGGCGCAGACTCGCCTCGATGCCGCCCAGGATAACCGGCACGTCTTTCCAGGCTTCTTTGCAGCGTTGGGTGTAGACCAGCGTCGCGCGGTCAGGACGTTTACCCGCGACGTTATCCGGCGTGTAGGCATCGTCATGACGCAGCTTACGGTCGGCGGTATAGCGGTTGATCATCGAGTCCATGTTGCCTGCGGTCACGCCGAAGAACAGGTTGGGTTTCCCCAGACGCATAAAGTCGTCTTTGCTGTTCCAGTCAGGCTGGGCGATGATCCCCACACGGAAGCCTGCGCTTCAAGCATACGGCCACAGATAGCCATGCCAAAGCTCGGGTGGTCGACATAGGCATCGCCCGTCACCAGAATGATATCGCAGCTGTCCCAGCCAGTTGGTCCATCTCTTCCCGGGACATCGGCAGGAACGGTGCCGGTCCAAAGCAGGCCGCCAGTACTGGGGCCAGGAGAAGAGGTCACGATCCGGCTGGATCAGGGAATTGCGCTCATAGTGCTTCCGAAGAAAAATAGACAAAAGGAGCGG
>ENA-OQHY01000370-OQHY01000370.1-human-gut-metagenome-genome-assembly--contig:-NODE-370-length-25906-cov-2.499088_pt1 | contig 25906 bp, 35 predicted proteins | sample MGYA00242570_ERZ504733 | MGnify/ENA primary metagenome ERZ504733 (study PRJEB26092, sample SAMD00036219) | human gut metagenome | host: Homo sapiens | study: EMG produced TPA metagenomics assembly of... | reverse complement strand
GAACCGCAGAACCGATCTGGATGATCCCGGCCAGCTTTCTGGGGGGCAGCGTTTTTTGCCTGTTCTGTGATCTGCTGGCGCGGATGCTGTTTGCACCGACAGAGCTGAGTATCAGACGGTGACGGCAGTGTTTGGTGCGCCGGTGGTTCTCTGGGGTGATGGCTTACGGGAAAAAGGAGAGAGTGGACTCCAGTCACGTGTAGCGCGTATCCGCCTCCAGGCTTTGCGGATACAGCAGCGCCCGTCCGATGGCCGACGTCGGGATCGGCAGCGAGCCGTGCGTGAGGCCAAACCCGAGCAGGATAAAGGCCGCGAGCGAAATCAGTGCAAGGCAGGCCAGCGCCCTCGGGCGTACCAGCGTAGAAAAGGTGCCAATACGCAACGCGCGCAGTCCGGCCCGGCTCATTTGAACGCCCTCGAGGCCATAAAGATAAAGACGGGAGCACCGACCAGCGCGGTCATAATGCCGGTCGCCAGTTCATAAGGGGTAAACAGCGTGCGGGCGGCAAGATCCGCCAGCAGCAAAACCAACCCTCCACACAGGCTGAAAGCGGCACCATCACGCGCAGATCCACCGTCACCAGACGCCGTATCAGCTGTGGCACCACGAGGCCAATAAAACCAATCGGCCCGGCAACGGAGACTGCCGCGCCACACAGCAGCGCGATTGCCAGCAGCGCGAACAGGCGCGTCCTGAGAAGCGATACGCCAAGCCCCTGGGCCATCCGGTCCCCCAGTGCCAGCATATTGAGTGACGGCGACAACCAGAGCGCAAGAGCGAAACCCGCGCCAGCGGCCCACGAAGCGCTGCGAAGCGTTCCTTCTGTTATCCCGGCCAAATCCCCCGCCAGCCAGGTGCGTAAGGCGAGAAGCGTCTGCTCATCAAGGATCAGAACCGTGGCGGTAATCGAGGAGGCGAACGCCGACATCGCCACCCCGCACAAGGTGACTTTCATCGGCGTCAACCCGGTGCGTCCCGAAGAGGAGAGCATCAGTACCAGCAGAAACAGTGCGGCGCGCCGGTGGCGGCAATCAACGGGCGACCAAACGGCAGGGTGAACCCGAGTGCGCTTGTCAGCACGACAGCCAGCGCGGCGCCGGCATTCAGCCCAGAATATGTGGCTCACCCAGCGGGTTACGGATAACGGACTGCAGCAAGACGCCTGCCACGCCAAGTGCAGCGCCGGTCAGCATGGCCGCAAGGAGGCGTAACAGGCGCAGCCTGATAATGATGTTATGGTCGAAATTGCGCGGGTCGAAATCGACAAAAGCCTGCACGACCGTCAGGGGAGAAATAACGCGCGCGCCCGTGCCCAGGTGTACAATTGCGCCCATCACCAGCAGCAGCGCAAAGAGCAGAAAAGCCAGTGACGTACGCATCATGATTTTTCTGCGACCTGGCGAAACGGCATGAAGAACGGTTTGCCGGTGAGCGGATTAACTGACATATGTACGTCAACATCAAACACCGCTTTGATCAGTTCCGGCGTACAGGTATCGCCTTCGTGAAGCACGCCCTCTACTTCCCCTGGCGTAAAAAGACCAGGGAATCACCGTAGTTCACCGCGAAGTTAAGATCGTGCAGCACCACCACGACGGTGCGCCCGTGCTGGCGGGTCAGCGTATGCAGCAGTTCAAGGATTTCCACCTGATAGCGGAGGTCGAGAAACGTTGTCGGCTCGTCGAGCAGGATATAGGGCGTTTGCTGCGCCAGCGCCATCGCAATCCAGCAGCGCTGACGCTGGCCGCCGGAAAGGCTTTCCACCGGCAAATGGGCAAACTCCGCCGTACCGGTCAGGCGCAGTGCCTCTTCCACAGCCTGCTCGTCTTCGTCACTCCACTGGCGCATAAAATTTTGCCAGGGGAAACGCCCGCGCGAAACCAGTTCAAACACGGTTAACCCTTCCGGCAACAGCGGTGACTGCGGCAGAATGCCCAGCTGACGGGCGACCGCTTTGGTCGGCTGTTGATGAATGGCTTTGCCATCCAGCAGCGCAGCTCCCCCGAGCGGTTGCAGCAAACGTGCGATCGTGCTCAGTAGCGTGGATTTTCCACAGCCGTTCGCGCCCACCAGAACGGTTATTTTCTGTGGGGGGATCGCAAGCGAGATCTCATCGACGATGATTTTTTTCTGATAGCCAGCAGAGAGGTTCTCAAGAACCAGCCCTGACTTATTCGTGTTGTGAGCCACGTGAACGCCAACTTAATAAAAAACTAACAAATAAAAATAAAACTCATTCTCTTTTGAGAGTTTGCCGCTGCGCCATGTAGTAGTCAAGAGAAGAAACACCCTTAAAACCCCAGGGTTATCGTACAGGAACAGGAAAACCGCTAAACGCATTAAGTAATTTATTTTCAACAAGTTAATTACTTACCCCACTAAGCATTAGAGGGGAAGTACCGCTGTAGTCGATTTTTGCTTTTTCCCATTTACTACTACATCAGCGCATGATTGAATGATTCTCAATTACATGTTCGATGCCAGCGATGGCTAACGAGCAGACCGTAAAGGGCAATGACTCACACATTCTTCCGTGAAGCTTCATTCGCGGGATATTTCGGGAAAACAGATGTAATGGCTACGTTCACTCCTTCACTCTCTGGGGTAAAAGGGCGCGCGCTCTTTTCACTGCTGTTTATGGCGCCGCTGGTGCAGGCAGCAGACAACACCGCGGCTCAGGACGGCGAAACGCTTACCGTCACCGCCGATCCTAATGCCGTGGCCGATGCCACCAACGGCTATCAGCCGCTGAACACCTCCACCGCCACACTGACCAATATGCCGATGCTGGATATCCCGCAGGTGGTAAATACTGTCAGCGATAAAGTGCTGGAAGATCAGCACGCTACCACGCTGGATGAAGCCCTCTATAACGTCAGTAACGTGGTGCAGACCAACACGCTGGGCGGCACGCAGGATGCGTTTGTACGCCGTGGATTTGGCGCGAACCGCGACGGCTCAATCATGACCAACGGCCTGCGCACCGTGCTGCCGCGCAGCTTTAACGCAGCCACCGAGCGTGTGGAAGTCCTCAAGGACCGGCCTCAACGCTGTACGGCATCCTCGATCCGGGAGGGCTTATCAATGTGGTCACCCGACGTCCGGAAAAACAGTTTGGCGGTTCGATCTCGGGCAACTCCTCAAGTTTTGGCGGCGGTACCGGCCAGCTCGATGTCACAGGTCCCATTGAAGGAACGCGCCTGGCTTACCGCCTGACGGGCGAGTACCAGGACGAAGATTACTGGCGAAGTTTCGGCAAGGCGCGCAGCACCTTTATCGCGCCCTCGCTGACCTGGTTTGGTGATGACGCCACCGTGACCGTGCTCTATTCACATCGTGATTATAAGACGCCGTTCGATCGCGGTACGATCTTCGATCTCACGACCAAACAGCCGGTGAATGTTGACCGTAAAACCCGGTTTGACGAGCCGTTCAACATTACCGATGGCCAGTCCGATCTGGCGCAACTCAACGCGGAATACCGCCTTAACAGCCAGTGGACGGCGAAGTTCGATTACAGCTACAGCCAGGATAAATACAGCGATAACCAGGCGCGGGTGATGGCCTATGACGCGAAAACCGGCAACCTGACCCGTCGTGTCGATGCGACGCAAGGATCAACGCAGCGCATGCATTCCACCCGTGCAGACCTGCAGGGGAACGTGGATATCGCGGGATTTTACAATGAGATCCTGACCGGCGTGTCGTATGAGAATTACGACCTGCTGCGCACGGATATGATTCGCTGTAAGAATGTTAAAGATTTCAATATTTACCATCCGTCTTACGGCAATCTGAGCAAGTGTACGACCGTTTCCGCCGCGGACAGCGATCAGACGCTCAAACAGGAGAGTTACTCCGCTTACGCTCAGGACGCCTGTACCTGACGGATAAATGGATTGCCGTCGCGGGGTTGCGTTATCAGTATTACACCCAGTACGCGGGCAAGGGCCGGCCATTCAACGTCAATACCGACAGCCGCGACGACCAGTGGACGCCGAAGCTGGGGCTGGTCTACAAGCTCACGCCATCCGTCTCGCTGTTTGCGAACTACGCCCAGACGTTTATGCCGCAATCGTCCATCGCGAGCTACATTGGCGACCTGCCACCAGAAACGTCCAATGCCTACGAAGTCGGCGCTAAATTTGACCTGTTCAACGGTATTACCGCCAACATCGCGTTGTTTGATATCCACAAGCGCAACGTGCTGTACACCGAAAGCGTGGCGGGTGAAAACATTGCTAAAACCGCTGGCCGCGTGCGCTCGCAGGGCGTGGAAGTGGATCTGGCAGGCTCTCTGACCGAGAACACCAATATTATTGCCAGCTATGGCTACACCGACGCGAAAGTGCTGGAAGACCCGGATTATGCCGGCAAACCGCTGCCAAACGTGCCGCGCCATACCGGTTCGCTGTTCCTGACGTACGATATTCACAATGTCATCGGCGGGAATACCCTGACAATTGGCGGCGGTGGACACGGCGTGAGCCGTCGCTCCGCGACCAACGGTGCGGATTATTATTTGCCAGGGTACGTTGTTGCTGATGCCTTTGCGGCCTATAAAATGAAGCTACAGTATCCGGTGACGCTTCAGGTCAACGTGAAGAACCTGTTTGATAAGACCTACTACACCTCGTCGATTGCGACCAATAACCTCGGCAACCAGCCAGGCGATCCGCGTGAAGTGCAGTTTACGGTGAAGATGGAATTTTGATGTAAAAAAGCCCGGTGGCGCTAGCGCCTACCGGGCCTCGTTCCAACCCCTCTCCCGGTGGGAGAGGAGTAAAGAGAGGCATCAGGCCTCAATATCCGCCATATCGCCTTTTTCCTGCAGCCAGTTGCGTCGGTCTTCCGAACGCTTCTTGGCAAGCAGCATATCCATCATGGCGTTGGTTTGCTGTTCGTCTTCGTCGCTGATGGTCAATTGCACCAGGCGGCGGGTGTTTGGATCCAGCGTGGTTTCGCGCAACTGCATCGGGTTCATCTCGCCCAGCCCTTTAAAGCGCTGCACGTTCGGTTTACCCTTCTTACGTTTGAGCTGTTCCAGTACGCCCGCTTTTTCCTCTTCCGTCAGCGCGTAGTAAACCTCTTTGCCGAGGTCGATACGGTAGAGCGGCGGCAGCGCCACGTGGACGTGACCGTTTTTCACCAGCGTCCTGAAGTGCTTCACAAACAGCGCGCACAGAAGCGTAGCGATGTGCAGACCATCGGAGTCCGCATCCGCGAGGATACAGATCTTACCGTAGCGCAGCTGGCTCAGATCGTCGCTGTCCGGATCGATGCCGATCGCAACGGAGATATCATGCACTTCCTGCGAGGCCAGCACTTCATCCGACGACACTTCCAGGTGTTCAGGATCTTACCCTTGAGCGGCATGATCGCCTGATATTCACGATCGCGCGCCTGCTTGGCAGAGCCCCCTGCCGAGTCCCCTTCCACGAGGAACAGCTCGGTGCGGTTCAGATCCTGCGCGGTACAGTCCGCCAGCTTGCCCGGAAGCGCCGGGCCACTGGTCAGTTTTTTACGCACCACCTTCTTGGCGGCACGCAGACGACGCTGGGCGCTGGAAATGGCCATTTCTGCCAGCATCTCGGCGGCCTGCACGTTCTGGTTCAGCCACAGGGTGAAAGCATCTTTGACCACGCCGGAGACGAACGCCGCACACTGACGTGAGGACAAACGTTCTTTGGTCTGACCGGCGAACTGTGGATCCTGCATCTTCACCGACAGAACGTAGGCGCAGCATCCCAGATATCTTCCGCCGACAGCTTCACGCCGCGGGGCAGAATGTTGCGGTATTCGCAGAACTCGCGCATTGCATCCAGCAGCCCCTGACGCAGACCGTTGACGTGCGTACCGCCAAGCATGGTCGGGATCAGGTTGACGTAGCTTTCGGTCAGCAGCTCGCCGCCTTCCGGCAGCCACAACAGCGCCCAGTCCACCGCTTCCGTATCACCGGTGAAATTACCGACAAACGGTTTTTCCGGCAGGGTTGGCAGGCCGTTAACGGCTTCGCACAGATAGTCGTTTAGACCGTCTTCATAGCGCCAGGTCTGTTCGGTGTTGTTGACGTTATCTTTAAAGGTAATTTCTACGCCAGGGCACAGTACCGCTTTGGCTTTCAGCAGGTGCGTCAGGCGTGAAACAGAGAAACGAGGGCTGTCGAAGAAGCTTTCGTCAGGCCAGAAGTGGACGCTGGTTCCGGTATTGCGCTTGCCGCACGTGCCGACGACCTGCAGATCCTGCACCTTCTCGCCGTTTTCAAAGGCGATGTTATACACCTGACCGTCGCGGCGGACGTTGACTTCCACGCGTCTGGACAGGGCGTTAACCACGGAGATCCCCACGCCGTGCAAACCACCCGAGAACTGGTAGTTTTTGTTGGAGAACTTACCGCCCGCATGAAGACGACAGAGGATCAGCTCAACGGCTGGCACACCCTCTTCCGGGTGGATATCCACCGGCATGCCGCGTCCGTCGTCGATGACTTCCAGCGACTGATCGGCATGGAGGATGACGTCAACGCGTTTGGCATGGCCAGCCAGCGCTTCATCCACACTGTTATCAATAACTTCCTGGCCCAGATGGTTTGGGCGTGTCGTATCGGTGTACATCCCAGGGCGGCGGCGAACCGGCTCAAGCCCGGTGAGTACCTCAATGGCATCAGCGTTATAGGTTTGCGTCATGATTTAAACTAGCAGTTCGCATTGATTGTCAGTGGCTGTGCAGTCCAAGAAAATCGACAATCTGGGTGAAATGATTCTCAAAGCCCGTGAAAGCATGGTTTCCGCCTTCTTCTATAGTCTGGCGGCAGGATGCGTAATACGCCACTGCCTGGCGGTAATCCAGCACTTCATCACCCGTCTGTTGCAGCAACCAGATAAGATCGGGCGCTTCAAGCGGGTCTACCTGCATAACTTTGAGATCGTAAATATGGCGTGACTCTAGCACATATTGTTGGCCGGTGTAGGGGTTCTCGTTTTGCCCGAGAAAGTCCCGCAGCAGCTCAAATGGCCGAACCGCCGGGTTAACCACCACCGCGGGCAGCATAAAACATTGCGAGAGCCAGGTGGCGTAATATCCGCCCAGCGAAGAACCGACCACGCCGAACGATTCGCCGCCGTGTTCCATCACTACCGATTCCAGCATTTCTGCGGCTTCCGCCGGGTAAGGCGGCAGTTGAGGGATAATCATCTCAACGTGCGGGTGATGTTCGCTCAGCCACTGGCGAAACTGCGTCGCTTTCGCGGAGCGCGGCGAACTGTTGAATCCGTGCAGATAGAGGAGCGTAGACATCAATAGCCTTCTGAAGCGGTGTCCGGGCGGAATTTTGCGCCGGTTAAACGGCAGACTTCCGTGGTGAGCAGGCCATCGGGATGCAGTTCGAGCCAGCGCCAGCCGGTGCGATGGTGTCCAGGGTAAAGTTTGCGCAATGCGGCTTGAACTGAACGCAGGTCGAGGGCGTGGCCAGCAGTCGGCGGCCATTCCAGTCGAGATCCTGTTCCTGATGAATGTGTCCGCACAGGAGATTCTGCACCCGCGGGAATTTCGCCAGCACTCTGTCCAGCGCGGCAGAGTTGCGCAGGCTGTGTTGATCAAGCCAGCTACAGCCTGCCGGCAAAGGATGATGATGCAGCAACAGCAGCGTATGACGTTCAGGTTCGGCAGACAGTTTGGTCTCAAGCCAGTCGAGTTGAAAGTCGCTTAACTCACCGTGTGGGACGCCAAAGACCTGGCTGTCCAGCAGCAGGATCTGCCAGTGGTCACCCACAAAAACACATTTTGCCGGAGAGATCCCCGCATCCTGCAGCGAGCTGTACATGGCAGGCTGGAAATCGTGATTTCCCGGTAGCCAGACGCAAGGCACGCTAAAACTCGCGATGCCTTCAGCGAAATGCTGGTAGGCCGCGGAGGATTGGTCCTGCGCCAGATCGCCCGTCGCGACAATCAGATCGCATGGGCGATTTTCAGCGTGAATGGCGCTAAGTACCGCCTGATAGCTCTCCCAGGTATTCACCCCAAGCAGAGTTTCATGCTTTTCGGCAAAAAGGTGGGTATCGGTGATTTGTAATATCCTGACTGGTGCCCCACCAGCAACAGTCAGGTTCAACAGGCTTTCCAAATGGTGTCCTTAGGTAGGTTTATGACGCTAACAAACCGGAATCGCCATTGCTCCATGTGCTAAACAATATCTTAGCCAGTCGGCTAAAAACTGGTTAATTTGATGCTTTTCGTCGCGTTGATGCAACTTTTTATTCGGATAATCATACCGCGCTTTGAAGCGAAAGATCTGCTGGCTTGAACACACTTCAGCGACCATCGCGTCATGGTAAAGGCGCACCGTCATCGACGGCAGGCTCCAGTAGCTAATGCTGGGCGCCGTTTGTTCAATTTCGACAAGCGTAGTGTAGCGCGTTGATTCTGTTATCGTTAATCGATACTGCGCGTTGCTCACCTGATAGCTCACCGTTTCGCCGGGTGCGTCGTTTTTCGGCAGCAGGCGGCGCAATTGTGCGAAATTGGTTTCGCACAGGCGCATCATTTCTGGGAAGTCAGGTGTATAACGCTTCATTTTTTCCACTCGTTTCGTAAAGTCAGATAATGCAGTTGCAGCCATTGCAGAGCGATGACAGACGCTGCGTTGTCGATTTTCCCCTCTTCTACCACTGATAAGCCTGCTCCCGACTCACCACATGAACCCGAATATCTTCGTTTTCATCTGCCAGACCGTGGATCCCTTCCGCCGTCGTGGCGTCCACTTCGCCCACCATAATGGACAAGCGCTCGCTGGTGCCGCCTGGGCTTGCCAGATAACTCAGCACCGGTTTGTCCGGCCAACCACCAGCCCGCCTCTTCCAGCGCCTCGCGGCGGGCAACGTCTTCGACCGATTCGCCCTCTTCAATCATGCCGGCCACCATCTCCAGCAGCCAGGGGCTGACGCTGACGTCATACGCGGCAATGCGGATCTGCTCCACCAGCACGACTTCATCACGCACTGGGTCAAAGGGTAGCAAGACTGCCGCATGCCCGCGCTCAAAAATTTCGCGTCTGATTTCACCGCTCATTTCGCCGTTAAACAGGCGATGCCTGAAACGGTAAAGTTCCATTGAAAAAAAACCGCTATAAAGCGTTTCTCGTGCAATAATTTCTACATCGTTTTTCGCGAATGTCACGGGCAAGTTTTCTGGTTTTTGCATGAGTCGAGTCCTGGTAGCAATGGTGATGAAATTATGAATTTCAAGGCTGTTTGGCTGCCGTTTGTAAGGCTATATGGTAGATTGGTGCAAATTACCGCCAGATGGCACGTAACGCCAACCTTTTGGTATGGAAGATTCTGTTAGAATCGGCAATTATTTTTTAATTAGATCAGCGCTAATACTGCTTCACAACAAGGAATGCAAATGAAGAAATTGCTCCCCATCCTTATCGGCCTGAGCCTGACGGGCTTCAGTGCAATGAGCCAGGCGGAAAACCTGTTACAGGTCTACCAGCAGGCACGTCTGGGCAACCCTGATTTACGTAAATCAGCGGCCGATCGTGATGCTGCGTTTGAAAAGATTAACGAAGCGCGTAGCCCATTGCTGCCACAGTTAGGTTTAGGTGCAGATTATACCTACAGCAACGGTTTCCGCGACGCCAATGGCGTTAACTCCAATGCTACCAGCGCCTCACTGCAATTAACACAGACGCTGTTTGATATGTCCAAATGGCGCGCCCTGACCCTGCAGGAAAAGAGCGCGGGCATCCAGGATGTGACGTATCAGACCGATCAGCAGACGCTGATCCTGAACACCGCCACCGCATACTTCAACGTGCTGAGCGCAATCGACTCGCTCTCCTACACCGAAGCGCAGAAACAGGCGATTTACCGCCAGTTAGATCAAACCACCCAGCGTTTCAACGTGGGTCTGGTGGCAATCACTGACGTTCAGAACGCCCGTTCACAATACGATAGCGTCCTGGCCAACGAAGTGACCGCACGTAACAACCTCGATAACGCGCTGGAATCCCTGCGTCAGGTTACCGGGAATTACTACCCTGAGCTGGCGTCTCTGAACGTCGACAGCTTCAAAACGGATAAACCGCAGGCCGTTAACGCCCTGCTGAAAGAAGCGGAAAACCGCAACCTGACGTTACTGCAGGCGCGTCTGAGCCAGGATCTGGCCCGCGAGCAAATCCGTCAGGCACAGGACGGCCACCTGCCGACCCTGAGCCTGAGCGCGTCTACCGGCGTGTCTGATACCACTTACAGTGGTTCTAAAACGAACACCTCCCAGTACGACGACAGCAACATGGGTCAGAACAAAGTGGGTCTGAACTTCTCGCTGCCACTGTACCAGGGCGGCCAGGTGACCTCTCAGGTGAAACAGGCGCAGTACAACTTTGTTGGCGCGAGCGAACAGCTGGAAAGTGCCCACCGCAACGTGGTACAGACCGTTCGTTCGTCCTTCAACAACGTGAATGCCTCTATCAGCAGCATCAACGCCTATAAACAGGCCGTTGTGTCTGCGCAGAGCTCTCTTGATGCCATGGAAGCGGGTTACTCCGTGGGTACGCGTACCATGTTGACGTCCTGGACGCAACGACCACGCTGTACAACGCGAAACAGCAGCTCTCCAGCGCACGTTACCAGTACCTGATTAACCAGCTGAACATCAAACAGGCGCTGGGTACGTTGAACGAGCAGGATCTGCAGATGCTGAACAGCACCCTGGGTAAACCTGTCTCTACTTCTCCGGAAAATGTTGCGCCAGAGAACCCTGAGCAGGTTGCCGCCGTTGATAACTTCAACGGTAACGGTGCTGCACCTGCCGCGCAGCCAGCTGCCGCACGTACGACTGCACCCGCCAGCAGCGGTAACAATCCGTTCCGCAATTAAGCATGTCATCGGGCCCACTGCGGCCTGATGCCTTCGCCATACCCCTCTCCTTTTGGGAGAGGGCGTATGCAAATCACACCTGAACGTAAGCCAACGTAAAGATCCCCCTCATTCCGGCCATCATCGCTTCATTTTCAACCACTCATCCTCTATCCTGAGCGTTATTACCACTGGTCCAGGAAGACAACGATGAAACGGACAAAATCTATCAATCACGCTTCGTTCCGCAAAAGCTGGAACGCGCGTCATCTCACCCCTGTTGCGCTGGCCGTCACGGCTGTCTTTATGCTGGCAGGCTGTGAGAAAAGCGATGAAACAGTTTCGCTTTATCAAAACGCGGACGACTGTTCTGCTGCAACCGGCAACGCCGCAGAGTGTAAAACGGCGTATACCAACGCCTGAAAGAGGCGGAACGTACTGCGCCGAAATATGCTTCACGTGAAGACTGCGTGGCAGAGTTCGGTGAAGGTCAGTGTCAGCAGGCACCGGCTCAGGCAGGCACGGCCCCTGAAAACCAGGCACAGGCCCAGTCCAGCGGCAGTTTCTGGATGCCGCTGATGGCAGGTTACATGATGGGCCGCCTGATGAGTGGTGGTGCGGGTTACCAGCAGCAGCCGCTGTTTAGCTCGAAAAACCCGGCCAGCCCGGCTTATGGTCAATATACCGATGCCAGCGGACAAAGGCTATGGCGCAGCCACCCCTGGCCGCTCCGTAACCGTACCGAAAACGGCGATGGCTCCGAAACCTGCGACCACCAGCACCATTACCCGTGGCGGGTTCGGTGAGTCTGTGGCGAAACAGACCAGCATGCAGCGTAGCGCGTCAGGCACGTCCACTCGCTCAATGGGCGGCTGATCATGGAACGAGTCAGTATCACCGAGCGCCCGGACTGGCGCGAAAAAGCGACCGAATACGGTTTTAACTTCCACACCATGTACGGCGAGCCATACTGGTGTGAAGACGCTTACTACAAGCTCACGCTTGCCCAGGTTGAGAAACTGGAAGAGGTGACCGCCAAGCTGCACCAGATGTGCCTGAAGGTGGTGGATAAAGTCATCGACAGCGACGCACTGATGGCGAAGTTCCGCATTCCGAAGCACACCTGGAGTTTCGTCCGCCAGTCGTGGAAAACCCACCAGCCTTCGCTTTACTCACGTCTGGATCTGGCGTGGGACGGCGTGGGCGATCCTAAGCTTCTGGAAAACAATGCTGATACGCCAACCTCGCTGTACGAAGCGGCGTTCTTCCAGTGGATCTGGCTGGAAGACCAGGCCAATGCCGGCAACCTGCCGCAAGGCAGCGACCAGTTCAACAGCCTGCAGGAAAAGCTGATTGAGCGTTTCGCCGAACTGCGCGAACAGCATGGTTTTAATCTGCTGCACCTTGCCTGCTGCCGCGACACGGAAGAAGACCGTGGCACGGTGCAATATCTGCAGGACTGCGCGGCCGAAGCTGAAGTGGCGACCGAGTTCCTCTATATCGAAGATATCGGCCTGGGTGAGAAGGGTCAGTTTACTGACCTGCAGGATCAGGTGATAAGCAACCTGTTCAAGCTCTACCCGTGGGAATACATGCTGCGTGAAATGTTCTCCACCAAGCTGGAAGACGCCGGCGTGCGCTGGCTGGAGCCGGCGTGGAAGAGCATTATCTCCAACAAAGCCCTGCTGCCGATGCTGTGGGAGATGTTCCCGAACCATCCGAACCTGCTGCCGGCTTACTTTGCGGAAGACGATCACCCGCCGATGGAGAAATACGTCGTTAAACCGATCTTCTCCCGCGAAGGGGCGAACGTGTCGATTATTGAAAATGGCAAAACGCTGGAAGCCGTTGAAGGGCCTTATGGCGAGGAAGGAATGATCGTCCAGGCGTTTTATCAACTGCCGAAGTTTGGTGACAGCTATACCCTGATTGGCAGCTGGCTCATCAACGATCAGCGCCGGGATTGGCATCCGCGAAGATCGCGCGCTGATCACGCAGGATCTGTCACGGTTCTATCCGCACATTTTCGTCGAGTGATCGGGTGTGCCGGGGTGCGAGTGGAAGCCTCACCCCGGCCCTTTCTCTTTGGGAAAGGCACGCATACGTTATCCAATCTGCACCGACAACATACTTAAGCTTCCCATCTCAATGCCATCGACCGGTATGCTGATCGGCTCCTGACCATCCCACGCGCCCAGTACATACAGCAACGGCAGGAAGTGTTCCGGCGTCGGGTTAGAGAGTGAACCGCCTTCGTGATCCAGATAGTTCACCAGCGGATGCTCCTCAACCGGCCCTTGCCAGGTCAGATTCGCTTTCACGTAATCGTTAAAAGACGTCGCCCACGGATATGGCGTGTTCTCACCGTGCCAGCGCGCTGTACGCAGGTTATGTACCACGTTGCCGCTTGCGATCAGCATGATGCCCTCGTCGCGTAAGGTCGCCAGTTTTCGCCCCATCTCCAGGTGCCAGGCCGCAGGTTTAGTGCTGTCGATACTCAACTGCACCATTGGGATGTCCGCCTCGGGATACATCTTTATCAGTACGCCCCACGAGCCATGGTCAAAGCCCCAGGCTTCGTTATCCAGCGCCACAGGCACAGGCGCGAGTAATTCCACCAGCTGTCGGGCCAGCGCTGGCGAGCCGGGTGCCGGATAGTGCGTGTCGTACAACGCCTGCGGGAAGCCGCCGAAATCATGAATGGTTTTTGGCGTTTCCATTGCGGTCACGCCCGTGCCCCGGGTAAACCAGTGCGCAGACACCACCACAATCGCTTTCGGACGCGGTAGCGTCTCGCCCAGATGACGCCATACTCGGGTATAGACGTTGTCTTCCAGAACGTTCATTGGGCTACCGTGGCCTAAAAACAGTGCTGGCATACGGGAAGAAGTCATGGTGATATCCTTACAGAAGGTGTCAATTTAATGGTTCTACATTACGCGCAATCTCGCCCGGATGAACGCTGATAAGCGTGAAGATCATCATCAGGAAATTTGAATGTAAGGAATGTGTAAAGCAGGGTTTCGCCTCTCGCTTTGACCGAAATGAACCATTAATATTAATGATAATCATTATCATAAGGAGCAATGCATGTCAGTCCCCTTGATCCTGACTATACTGGCGGGCGCCGCAACGTTCATCGGTGCCATTCTCGGTGTGCTTGGTCAAAAGCCGTCTAACCGCGTGCTGGCCTTCTCATTGGGCTTTGCTGCCGGGATCATGCTGCTCATCTCTCTGATGGAGATGCTCCCTGCCGCACTGGGCACCGAAGCATGTCTCCGGTGCTGGGGTATGGCATGTTTGTATTCGGCCTGCTTGGTTACTTTGCCCTCGACCGCATGCTGCCGCACGCGCATCCGCAGGATTTAATGCAAAAAAGCGTGACCCCGATGCCGCGCAATATTAAGCGCACGGCCATTCTGTTAACGCTCGGCATAAGCTACACAACTTCCCGGAAGGCGTAGCAACCTATGTCACCGCCAGCAGTAATCTGGAGATGGGCTTTGGTATCGCCCTGGCGGTCGCTTTGCACAATATTCCTGAAGGACTGGCGGTGGCCGGGCCGGTTTATGCCGCCACGGGCTCGAAACGGACCGCGGTCTTCTGGGCGGGGATCTCGGGGATGGCCGAAATTCTCGGCGGCGTGCTGGCGTGGTTGATTCTGGGCAGTCTGGTCTCGCCTGTGGTGATGGCCGCTATCATGGCCGCCGTGGCCGGGATAATGGTGGCGCTCTCCGTGGATGAGCTGATGCCGCTGGCGAAAGAGATCGATCCGAATAATAACCCGAGCTATGGCGTGCTGTGCGGTATGTCGGTGATGGGCTTGAGCCTGGTGCTGCTGCAAACAGCAGGGATCGGCTAAGACAATAGCGCATTAACGTCTCACAACAAAAAAGCCGGGTTTCCCCGGCTTTTTCACATCAGCCCTTTCAGCTGGCTTTGCGCGCGTGCGCCTGGCGATACTCCACCAGATCTTCAATCGTCACCACAGGCATATTATGCAGACGGGCAAAGGTGATGCACTCCGGCGCACGTGATGGTGCCATCGTCGTTGGTGAGTTCACACAGTACGCCCGCAGGTTTAAAGCCTGCCAGGGTCACGAGGTCAATGGTCGCTTCGGTGTGACCGCCACGGGTCAATACACCGCCGGCTGCGCACGCAACGGGAAGACGTGGCCTGGACGATGCAGGTCTGATGGCTTCGCATCATCGGCAATCGCGGCACGTACGGTGGTCAGACGGTCAGCCGCCGACACGCCGGTGGTCACGCCATGTGCCGCTTCGATGGTCACGGTAAAACCGGTTCCAAAGGCGCTGGTGTTGTTTCAACCATCATGGCAGGTCGAGCTGCTTACGACGGTCTTCGTTGATACACAGGCACACGATGCCGCTACCGTGACGGATGGTCAGCGCCATCTGCTCAACGGTCATGTTTTCGGCGGCGAAATCATGTCGCCTTCATTTTCACGGTTTTCATCGTCAAGCACCATCACGCCTCGGCCTTCGCGCAGTGCATCCAGTGCATGTTCAACACGTTCAATAGAAGTGCCAAAAGAGGAAAGTAGCGTCTGATTCATGGTAAAAAACCTCATTAACATTATGGTTACCAGAATCAGGCAGTCTTAGGAGCGCCGTATTAGCGGCAAAAAGATAACGTGAGCGGGCCAGGCCCGACTTGATCGTTACTCTCTCCCATCCGGACTCTAACCGTCGGCCCCGGAATTACACCGGATCTGCTGTCCTTTGAGTGGTGACTCAAAGCGCTCGCGGGCTTTCAGCGTTACGCTGATTTACCGCCGGTGGGGAATTTCGCCCCGCCCTGAGAATAAGCGAGATAACTATAACGCGATTGATTACCCTGGGCAATGCGCAGACATAAAATCTCCTTTATCCTGGGGCATGACGCGCTACAATGTTCATTAACACCGTCTTATCAAGGGAAGCCACAATGATTGACCCGAAGAAAATTGAGCAAATTGCGCGTCAGGTTCATGAGTCTATGCCAAAAGGTATTCGTGAGTTTGGGGATGACGTAGAGAAGAAAATCCGCCAGACGCTGCAGGCGCAGTTGGTTCGCCTTGATTTAGTCAGCCGCGAAGAGTTTGACGTGCAGACGCAGGTTCTGCTGCGTACCCGCGAGAAGCTGGCCCTGCTGGAGCAGCGTCTGAACGAGCTGGAAAACCGCAATACGCCAGCGGAAGTAAAACCGGCACCGGCCATTCCACCGGTTGATGAAGCAGAATAACAGCCGCGTATAACGGGCTGTTTGCGAAGATACCCTCTCCTGCAAAGAGAGGGTGAAAAAAACGGGCCAGATGGCCCGTTTTTATTGGCTGACTTTATTTGCTGTCTTTCTGGATCTTCTTGATGATGTTGGTGGTTGAGCACCCGTCCTCAAAGTTGAGCACCATCACTTCACCGCCATTGGCCCAGACCTCTTCGCTGCCTGCGATTTGTTCCGGTTTGTAATCGCCGCCTTTCACCAGCAGATCCGGCAAAATACCGGCAATCAGGCGCTGCGGGGTATCTTCTTCAAACGACACCACCCAGTCCACCGCTTCCAGCGCACCCAGCACGATCATGCGCTGCTCCAGCGGGTTCACCGGACGCGTTTCACCTTTAAGACGTTTCGTCGACGCATCGCTGTTCACCGCCACAATCAGACGGTCGCCCAGCTTACGCGCATTGGCAGATAAGAGACATGACCGGCATGCAGGATGTCGAACACGCCGTTGGTCATCACCACTTTTTCACCGCGTTTACGGGCGGCGGCAACGGCCACTTTCAGCTCATCTTCGCTCATCACGCCAAAACCGGTATCGGCACGACCGCGCACCGCGTTTTCCAGTTCGATCGGCGAAACGGTGGAAGTCCCCAGCTTGCCGACGACCACGCCTGCTGCCGCATTAGCGAAGTAGCACGCTTCTTCCAGAGAGTTCCCTGCCGCCAGCGTCGCCGCCAGAACGCCAATGACCGTGTCGCCGGCACCGGTCACGTCATACACTTCCTGCGCCTGGGTCGGCATATGCAGCGGCGCTTTGCCAGGCTGTAGCAGCGTCATCCCCTGCTCGGAGCGGGTCACCAGCAGCGCGGAGAGTTCGAAGTCAGCAATGATCTTCATGCCGCGCTCAACGAGCTCTTCTTCCGTCTTACATTTGCCCGCCACCGCTTCAAACTCAGAGAGGTTTGGCGTCAGCAGCGTTGCGCCGCGATAGCGCTCAAAGTCAGTACCTTTCGGGTCGATCAGCACGGGCACATTGGCTTTACGCGCGAGCTGAATCATCTGCTGTACGCTTGCCAGCGCACCTTTGGCGTAGTCGGACAGCACCAGCGCGCCGATAGTGCTCAGCGCCTGGTTAATGCGCTCGTGCAGCGGCTCAGGATCAACGCCCTCAAAGCCTTCCTCAAAGTCGAGGCGGATCAGCTGCTGGTTACGCGACAGAACGCGCAGTTTGGTGATCGTCGGGTGTGTCGGAACCGAAACGAAGTCGCACTTCACGTTCACGTCCGCCAGCGACTTGCTCAGCGCACGCGCCGCATCATCAATGCCGGTTAAGCCAACCAGACGCGACTGCGCGCCCAGAGAGGCAATGTTCATCGCCACGTTTGCCGCGCCGCCAGGACGCTCTTCAATGGTGTCGACCTTAACTACCGGTACCGGTGCTTCCGGAGAGATGCGGCTGGTCGGCCCGTACCAGTAGCGATCCAGCATGACATCCCCGACAACCATAACTCCAGCACGTTCAAACTCTGGCAGTGTTACTTTCATTCCTGACTCCAGAAAGATTCACAATTTGCGCGCGATAATATCACACTTGTTTTGTTACGCACGGTTCCACCAGCCACTTCTGCCAGCTGGCGGTGACCTGGCGCGCGTTCAGTGGCGAAACAGTCCAGCGCGACGTGGCCAGGCTGCTCCTGTAAGGCCAGGTGGTGCAGCTCGTCGCGCAGCGTGGTATAGGCGCGCGTTAAGGCCTGCGCCTCGTGCTCATCCATAATGTCGTTTTGCGCCAGCAGTTCCAGAATACGCACATTATCAGACCAGCGGGTAAGCTTCGGTTTAGCGTGCGCATGGCGTAGCACCAGATATTGCGTAATAAATTCAATATCGGTAATGCCGCCTCATCCGCTTTAATATCAAAGCGATCGCGATGCTTATTGCCCAGGTGCGCGCGCATTTTCTCGCGCATCTCACGCACCTCGGTCTGCAGCGTGCTGCCGTCACGCGGGGTTGTCATAATCTCCCGACGAATGGCATCAAACTGCGTTTTCAGCGACGGATCGCCGTACACCACGCGGGCACGCACCAGCGCCTGATGTTCCCACGTCCAGGCTTCATTCTTCTGGTACTCAGCGAAGGACTCCGTTGAGGTCACCAGCATGCCGGCCGCGCCGGAAGGACGCAGACGCGCATCCACTTCATATAAAATGCCGGATGACGTGCGGGTGCTGAACAGATGCATAATGCGCTGGGCCAGACGCAGGTAGAACTGACGCCCGTCGATTTCACGCTCGCCATCGGTCATGACGTCTGCCGGGCAGTCATGCAGGAAGATTAAATCGAGATCCGAGCTGTATCCCAGTTCCCATCCGCCGAGCTTACCGTAACCCACAACGGCAAAACCGCGGCCTTCGCGGTCAGCAAGGTGTTTCGGCTGGCCGTAGCGCGCCACCATCTGCATCCATGCCTGATGCACCACCGCATCAATGATCGCTTCCGCAAGCCAGGTTAAGTGATCGCTCACTTTCATCACTGGCAGCGTTCCGGCGATATCTGCCGCCGCCACGCGCAGCATTTGCGCCTGCTTAAACTGACGCAGCGCCTCCAGCTGTTGCTCTTCGTCCTCTTCCGGTACGCGCAGCAGATACTGACGCAGCTCGTCACGGTAGGCGTCCGTTGCCGTCGGCTGGTAGAGCGTATTGGGATCGAGCAGCTCATCCAGCAGCAGCGGATACCGCGCCAGCTTGTTGGCTACCATCGGCGAAGCGGCGCAAAGCGTAATCAGATGCTTGAGCGCGCCAGGGAACTCGCTCAGCAACTCAAGATAGGTCGTACGGGTGATGATGCCGCTCAGCAGCGGCATCATGCGCGACAGCGGTACCGGCGCATCCGCACGCGAGCAGACGTTGCTCAGCAGGTGCGGCATCAGATGATCCAGCACCTGACGACCGCGCGGACCAATGGCCCGTTTATTCAGTTCGAGACGGAAATCAGCAATTAACGCCACCACACGATGGCGATCGTCGTCGCTCAGGTGCGCCAGCACCGGCGTGGTGTCATCCTCCTGCAGCGCGTCCTGCCACAATTCGCGCCAGTGTTCAGAGAGCGTATCGTCCTGCGATTCACTTTCATCGTCACCAATCAGCGCGTTAAAGACACGGCGCACGCCGGCCATATGCGCATCCAGTTGCCCGGTCAACGTTGACCAGTCGTCGACGTGCATCCCCCAGGCCAGCCGCGCCCGGTTCAGGTCATCGCCTGGCAAAGTCTGGGTCTGCTCGTCATTGATGCTTTGCAGCAGGTTTTCCAGGCGGCGCAGGAACAGATAGGCCTCACGCAGGATCTGCGCGTCGCCTTCCGGCAGCAGATGCAGTTGCTCTATGGCTGACAGCGTCGGCAGCAGCGAACGGGATTGCAGTGAAGGCTCACGTCCGCCGCGGATCAGCTGGAAGACCTGAACGATAAATTCGATTTCGCGAATGCCGCCCGCGCCGAGCTTGATGTTGTCCTTCAGACCCCGGCGACGCACTTCACGGGCGATCATTCCTTTCATGTTGCGCAGCGACTGAATAACGCTGAAGTCGATATAGCGACGGAACACGAACGGGCGCAGCATGGCGCGCAACTCGTTGGCGTAGGCATCGTCGCTGTCTCCCATGATCCGCGCTTTGACCATCGCGTAACGCTCCCAGTCGCGCCCTGCTCCTGGTAATAATCTTCCAGTGCCGCAAAGCTCAGCACCAGCGGACCGCTGTCGCCAACGGGCGCAAGACGCATATCCACGCGATAGACAAAACCATCCTGGGTAGGTTGATCCAGCGCTTTAATCAGACGTTGCCCGAGACGGGTAAAGAACTGCGCATTGTCCAGTTCACGGCGGCCCCCGCGTGTGGAGCCGTTCTCCGGCCAGGCAAAAATCAGGTCGATATCCGAGGAGAAATTCAGTTCGCAGCCCCCGAGCTTGCCCATGCCCAGAATCAAGAGTGGCTGAGGAACCCCATCCTCATTGCACGGCGTGCCCCACTCTTTACAGCAGGCGGCATAGAGCCAGTCCCGTGCGGCAACAATCAGCGTTTGTGCCAGCTCGCTCAGCTGCTGCAGGGTACTTCTTCGCTGACCAGTTCCAGCGCCTGAGCCCAGGCTATACGCACCATCACCCGGCGGCGGAACTGGCGCAGGACGCGCATCAGTGTTGCTTCATCCGCGACCTCTTCAAGTGCGGTTTGCAACCAGCCCGCATAATGCCGCCACTCGTCTGCCTGCGGCGGGGTGCGCTCAAGCGCCTCCAGCCAGCCCGGGTAAGCGGTGATACTTTCCTGCACAAAATCACTGAAGGTGAGCACGCTCCTGGCCTGCTCGCTTAACGATGACGCCGGTAATGACTCAGGCAGACGTTCGCAAACGGTCTGCCACTGCTGCTGTAACTGCGAAGAAAGCGGCATTATAGGGTTCCTTGCCAGAGTTAACGTTTTCCGCTGTGCAGCCAGAACGGCTCCTGCGAAATGGCTTCATTACGGAAATGCTCAATCTCAATGTGCTGACGGGTTTCGATAGCATGCTTCAGCCCCTGCCAGTTCTCCAGCCAGGCCTGCGCTTTAGGGCCGTCATAGGCACCCGACAACAGCAGCATGCTGTCGATATTGCGCGACAGGCGGATCAGCTGATCGCCATACTGGTCTCCCAGCGGATACGCAAAGGTGGTTTTAAGCTCCGCCGCGTGGCGTGAAAGATGGATATCCGCGAAACGTTTGAAGTTATCTTCAATTTTGGCCTGCGCTTTTGCATCCAGGAAGGCACGCCAGCTGCGCGTCACCAGAAACTCGGTCAGCGCCAGCCTGGCGGCGGCGTTTTGCGGGCTGTAGAGCGCCGTTTGTGCGGATACATCAGAGAGCAGCAGCGCTTCGGTCTGGGTCAGCAGGTCACGTAAGTGAGCGCTCGCTTTACGAGGTACGATGCCGCCGAACAGCGCCAGGGTATGACGCACAAGGCTCATCGCCGCTAACACGTGCGCTTTTGCGTTTTTCACATTACGCACCCACAGCTCTTCATGATAAAGCCACTGTGAGAGCGCCAGCTCCAGCGCCGCCTCCATGCCCTGCTCAACGCTGGCTTTCGGTGGCACGTGCAAAATAGTCGTCTCTTTCAGCAGGCGCGGCGCATTCCCGGCGGCCAGATGATACCCCCGCGCCGCTTTGCTCAGGCTGCCCTGACGCAGGCCCGGCTGGCTTATCAGCTTACGCGCCAGCTTCAGTACATCCTGGACTTCACCCTCCAGCAGTTCGAGCTCCAGCTCGCAAATCGGCTCCTGAAGCTCACCCGCTTTTACCTCACCCTGATCGAGGGCGATTTCAATGCGGCTTTTCCCTTCCGTTACCAGCCATTTTTCACGCCAGAAATCGGTGCTAAACAGCGGTTTCACCTCGGCGGATAAGGTTTCTGGCAGCACGCCGTCCGGCCAGACTTCTGCCGGGAAACGATCCAGCTCAAGTTCTGGCTGATTGATGTCGATATTGTATTCCGGGCGCTGATGCAAACCGCCGACACGCGCCAGCGATTTTCATCGTCATCTCGTAGCGCCCGTTCGCGCCACGGATGCGCAGTCCCATATCATGGCGGCGCAGCCAGTTGTCTGGCGTTTCGTAATAGATATTAAGCAGTTGTACCGGTTCATGGTGTTCGCCGGAAAGGGTCTGCAGATGCTGACGGAGTGCGTCAACGCTGTCTTTTTCGACGATAAATTTTAATTCGATTTCTTGAGCCATAGCCTTGTACTTTTGCAGGCGTCACAGACGCGTCAATGAGGCGAACTTCCTCGCCATTTGTTTGTCAGTACATAGTATTTTGCGCCAAATTGCCACGCAATGAGCAATTTGACGGGCGTAAATGTTTAGGGTCGTGACACAGATGATTCTGATTGCTGACGAATGCTTTGCGTAGAGACACTGTTGCCACTACTATCGTTCCACTATTTATGAAAATAACGACTAATGATGCTTAAATTACGCCTGATTGGACTTACTTTCCTCGCTTTTAGCGCCGCAACCGCCGTGCACGCTGAAGAGAAGCGTTACGTTTCTGACGAACTGAACACCTGGGTACGCAGTGGCCCTGGAGATAATTATCGCCTCGTGGGTACGGTCAATGCCGGCGAGGAAGTGACGCTGTTACAGACCAACGCGGAGACCAATTATGGTCAGGTTCGCGACAGTACCGGCCGCACGTCCTGGATCCCACTGAAAGAGCTGAGCGCGGTGCCAAGCCTGCGCACCCGCGTGCCGGATCTGGAAAATCAGGTGAAAACGCTGACCGACAAGCTGAACAATATCGACGGTACCTGGAACCAGCGTACCGCGGAAATGCAGCAGAAAGTGGCCCAGAGCGATAGCGTGATTAACGGTCTGAAAGATGAGAATCAGAAACTGAAAAACGAGCTGATTGTCGCGCAGAAGAAGGTGAACGCCGCCAATCTGCAACTTGATGACAAACAACGTACCATCATCATGCAGTGGTTTATGTACGGTGGCGGTGTGCTGGGCGTTGGCCTGGTGCTGGGTCTGGTGCTTCCTCACCTGATCCCAAGCCGTAAGCGTAAAGACCGCTGGATGAACTAATTCGTCTTCTCTGCCAGACTTACGTATTATCTTGCGAAAAGAGAAAACGGGAGTACAGGGCGTGAAGAGTTATCTGGTCGGTGGTGCGGTACGTGATGCGTTGTTAGGTCTGCCGGTCAAAGATAAAGACTGGGTGGTGGTGGGAGCCACACCTGAAGAGATGCTTAACGCGGGCTACCAGCAGGTAGGCCGCGATTTTCCTGTGTTTCTGCACCCGCAAAGCCGTGAGGAGTACGCCCTGGCGCGTACCGAACGGAAATCCGGTTCGGGTTATACCGGCTTCACCTGCTATGCCGCACCGGACGTCACGCTGGAGCAAGATCTCCTGCGTCGCGATCTCACCATCAACGCGCTGGCGCAGGACGAAGACGGCCAAATCATTGACGCGTATGGCGGTCAGGACGATCTACGTAATCGACTGCTGCGTCACATCTCCCCGGCGTTTTCTGAAGATCCGCTCCGCGTGCTGCGCGTGGCGCGCTTTGCGGCGCGTTACGCGCATCTGAGCTTCCGTATTGCCGATGAGACCCTGGCACTGATGACCGCCATGACCGAGGCGGGCGAACTGGCCCACCTCACGCCAGAGCGCGTCTGGAAAGAGACGGAAAACGCCCTTACTACCCGCAACCCGCAGGTCTTTTTCCAGGTGCTGCGTGACTGTGGCGCACTGAAAGTGCTGTTCCCGGAAATTGACGCGCTGTTCGGCGTGCCCGCCCCGGCGAAATGGCACCCGGAAATCGATACCGGCGTGCATACCCTGATGACCCTGAGTATGGCTGCCATGCTCAGCCCCGAGGTGAATGTGCGTTTTTCAACGCTGTGCCACGATCTCGGCAAAGGATTAACGCCAAAAGCCATGTGGCGCGCCACCATGGCCACGGTCCTGCCGGGGTGAAGCTGGTCGAAGGGCTTTGCCAGCGCCTGCGGGTACCCAACGAGATCCGCGATCTCGCCAGACTGGTGGCGGAATTTCACGACCTGATCCACACCTTCCCGATCCTCAAACCGGCCACCATCGTTAAGCTGTTTGATAACATCGACGCATGGCGCAAACCCCAGCGCGTCGAGCAGATCGCGTTGACCAGCGAAGCCGACGTACGTGGCCGCACCGGTTTTGAAGCCTGCGATTATCCGCAGGGGCGGCTGTTACGCGCAGCGTGGGAAGTGGCAAAAGCGGTACCGACTAAAGCGGTTGTCGAGGCGGGCTTCAAGGGACCGGAAATCCGGGAAGAGCTGACGAAACGTCGAATTCAGGCGGTGACGGACTGGAAGGAAAAGCATTGCCCTCAGCCTAAAGACTGAGGCCGTCGGTCAGAAGAAGACCACGTAAACCGCAGCCGCCACGATAAAGCGATAGATCGCGAACGGAATAAACGAGATACGCTTAATCAACTGCAGGAAGGTTTTGATGGCGATCAGCGCCACAATAAAGGCGGTGACAAAGCCCACGGCGAACATCGGAATGTCACCCGTGGTGAGGAAGCCAATGCTTTTATAGACGTCGAGTGCGGTCGCGCCCATCATCATCGGCACCGCCAGCAGGAACGAGAACTCCGACGCAGCATAGCGGCTAACGCCCATCAGCATCCCGCCAGAGATGGTCGCGCCTGAGCGTGAAAAGCCCGGCCACAGCGCCAGACACTGGAAACAACCAATGATAAACGCCTGACGGTAGGTCATGTCATCCAGACCTTCCGCACGTGGCGTTTTCGGCTTCAGCAGTTCTGCCGCGATCAGCAGGAAACCGCCGACGACCAGCGCATACATGACGTTAATCGGGTTAAACAGCGATTTAATGGTGTCGTGGAAAACCAGGCCCAGAACCACTGCCGGAACCATGCCAAGCAGAATATGGATAAGCGTCAGGCGACCTTTGCTTTCACCCTCGCGCTGAGGAAGACGGCCAAAGTGGATACCGATAAGCCCGAACAGACGACGCCAGAACATCACAACGACCGCCAGAATAGACCCCAACTGAATGACAACTTCAAACGTCTTTGCGGTATCGCCTTCAAAGCCCAGCAGATGGCCAACGATAATCATATGGCCCGTACTGGAAACCGGCAAAAACTCCGTCAATCCTTCGACCACACCCAGTATTGCCGCCACCAGCAGCGAGTGCATATCGCTCATCTATAAACCCCTAAAAAGATATAAAAAAAACGGTGTCCCACGCGGACAACCGTGAAAGATACAGCTTTAAGACCGGTATAACCTAAAATGGTTTAGCTATTATGACGTTAAATCTTCCCTTTCAGATTTGTGCCACGCTCAATGATCACGCCGACGTTAGCAGCACGCGCCACGGCGCCCGGTTTGCTCAATTTGATGCGTACCACGGTGCGTTGAACTTGCTCAGCAGCAGCTCGGCCACCTCTTCTGCCACACGCTCCACCAGCGCAAAACGTTGCCCTTCGACGTGGCCCACGACCGTTTCACTGATATCGGCGTAGCTCAGACAGTCATTCACGTCGTCGCTTTTTGCTGACTTGCGGTTATCCCAGCCCATTTCGATATCGAACACGAGTTTCTGCTCAATGGTCTGTTCCCAGTCGTAAACACCAATAGTGGTGATTACCGAAAGTTTGCTCTATAAATACAATATCCATCACGACCTGCCTGCTTTTTGGCTAAACCGGATACCACTTCCGGCGAATTATGCGTATTATCCACAGATGCTGAGAATACAGATACATTTTCAAAACGGAACAGCGTTATGAGTGCAATCGCGCCTGGAATGATCCTCCTCGCCTACCTTTGCGGCTCAATCTCCAGCGCCATTCTGGTCTGCCGCATTGCCGGGTTACCTGACCCGCGCGAAAGTGGTTCCGGGAATCCGGGGGCGACCAATGTACTACGAATTGGCGGCAAGGGAGCAGCCGTAGCGGTATTGATTTTTGATGTTCTGAAAGGAATGTTACCCGTCTGGGGAGCGTATGCGCTGGGCGTTACGCCGTTCTGGCTGGGGCTCATTGCTATCGCCGCCTGTGTCGGCCATATCTGGCCTGTATTCTTTGGTTTTAAAGGCGGTAAAGGCGTCGCCACCGCCTTTGGTGCTATTGCCCCAATCGGCTGGGACTTAACCGGCGTGATGGCCGGCACCTGGCTACTGACCATTCTGCTGAGCGGTTACTCGTCACTGGGCGCCATCGTCAGCGCGCTGATCGCGCCATTCTATGTCTGGTGGTTCAAACCGCAGTTCACCTTCCGGTGT
>ENA-OQHY01000369-OQHY01000369.1-human-gut-metagenome-genome-assembly--contig:-NODE-369-length-25936-cov-3.943857_pt1 | contig 25936 bp, 38 predicted proteins | sample MGYA00242570_ERZ504733 | MGnify/ENA primary metagenome ERZ504733 (study PRJEB26092, sample SAMD00036219) | human gut metagenome | host: Homo sapiens | study: EMG produced TPA metagenomics assembly of... | reverse complement strand
GGGCAAGACACCCGGTAAACTGTCCTTTCTGCGCTTTCAGAAGATAAGAGGAATGGACTTTCTTGGAAATATCCTTGCTGTACATCTCGTTCAGGATATTCTTGAACGGGGCAATATCGTTGTTATCCCGCAGTGTCGATACCGTCATTCATGGCAATATAGCGGACACCGTTTCTTGGGAAAAAGTCCTCAATCAAATGCCCGGTTTGCAGATAGTTACGCCCCAGTCGGCTGAGGTCTTCTTGTGTCAAGTAGGAACTAAAAAATTTTTGAGATTTTACAAGCCGTTCATAGGTGGAAGACCACCCGTGAACGGCTTGTAACATTCAGCCTATTAGATTTCTGCACCCTCAAAGATGTCTTTGAACTTCCAGACGATTTCGATGCTGTCATGTCCATGAACATAGATAGCGGAGATCAGGGCATGAGCAAGCTCGTATGTAAGCCCTGCGCCTTTCTGGTATTCGCCGAGCACCGTATCAAGCCTCTCATCGGAGCAAGGATGTTCAGAGTCAAGCTCCTGCATCCGCTGATGACCTTGCTGGATTGCTTCTTCATTCTCAGACATCTTCGTGTCTGTTTCTGCTTTCCGCTTGAGATATTCGGTCTTTGTGATGCTGCCGGAAGTGTAATTCTCATACAGCCGGAGCTTCACTGCCTTGAGTTGTTCGGACTGCTTCTGCAAATCGCGGATTGCATCCGCACATTCTGAGATGGCAGATTTCCTGCGCTTGCTGATCTCGTGTTCTTTGACAGCTTTCTTTTCAACCAGTGTGAGCATTTGTCCAACCGCTTTGTAAGCAGTGTCCTCAATCCATGCCTCGCTGTATCTTTCGCCAACCGGACACTCCGTATCGCGGTCATGTGTTGAGTATGTACACTGATAGAAATATCCACCTCATTTCGGAGCTTTCGCCGGGTAAGGGCGCGTTTGCAGTTGCCGCAGCACACAAGACTTGAGGGGATAATAGCGCAGATTCCGTTTGGGATTCTTCTCGCCGCCCCGGATGACTGCCTGAGCCAGCTCAAACTCTTCCTTGCTGACAATCGCTTCGTGCATCCCTTCGACGATGATCCAGTCCTCTTTCTTTTGAGAAATAGTTTTCCGAGAACCTACGCCGCCGGATTTTCGCTTGTGGCCGACCGTTGCTCCTGTGTAAACATAGCTCGTCAGGATCTTGTAGACCATAGAGCCGTCCAGCTTATCTTTTCGCTCATGCGGCTATACTTTTTCTTGTCAGGATGTTTGCCTTTGAAATATTGCCCGGGCGTCGGGATGTTATCATCGTTCAGGCTAAGGGCAATCTGTGAGGTATTCCGTCCTTTAAGGGCTTCGTTAAAGACCTGCGCACGACCTCTGCGGCCTCCGGGTCAAGCTTGAGCTTGTTGCGGATTTCGGGATGAAGTACATAGCCGTAAGGAGCGTAGCCGCCCACATACTTGCCTTGCTTCATCATCTGGATTTTGGCCGTTGTCGTTTTGACCGAAAGATCCTTGCTGTATGCGGCATAGATGATGCTGCGCATGACAACCTCAAGGCCACCGGTTGTTCCCTTGTAATCGTCGCTGTCATAGCCGTCGTTGATGGAGATAAAGCGAACGCCATGAACGGGAAGGTGCATTCGAGATAATTGCCCGTCTCGATGTAATCACGAGAAAAGCGGGAAAAATCTTTGACGCAGATCAGGTTGATCTCCCCGTGCCGGACTTTCTCCATCATCGCCGAGAACTGAGGACGATGAAAATTTGTCCCGGTATAGCCATCATCCGCGAACTCAAGCCTCGGATATTGGGAAAGCGTCGGATGGTTGTCAAGGTAGCGGTTGATGAGCATACGCTGGTTGCCGATGCTGTCACTCTCTGCCTTGTTTCCGCTGCCGGTATCTTCATTCAGCCATAGAGAGGCGGATGTAGATGCCGATGGTGTAGTCTTTGTTCATTTACATCGCCTCCTGAACTTCCTTGATACTCTGAATGGTCAGCTCGTAGATGTCACCGTACTTCATGACCAGCTCCACAGCGCCGCCTCATGGACTTTGACCAATTCAACAGACTCGTCTACTAAATCCTGAGAGAGCTGCGTTGCTGTGCTGACGGATTTCATCAAGGTAATCCACTTGTTATCGACCGACATAGCTTCGTCGAACTTGCTCCGGCGCTGTACTGCCTCATCCAGACGGCGGGACAGGTCAGCGTATTGTTCGTCATAGCTCTTCTTGGCAAAGGAGTATTCCGCCTCATCCAGAAGTCCCTCGGCATAATCCTCGTAGAGGCGTGTCCGCTTCTTAGAAACGCCGTTGAGCCGCAGATTCAGGCTTGTAATGAGGGCATTCTGCTGATCGCGGATGTTTTTCTCGCCCTCGCTGCCCCTGAGCTTATCCAGCAGCTTGTCATAGTCAAGCGCTGCTTCGACTTGAAGCTGGATCGCTGCAAGTACATTCGCTTCAAGCGTGTCCTGCCTCGTATAATGGGAGGTACAATGCTCATAGCGCCGACCTACTGAGGTACTGCATTCATAGTAGGCATACCAGCGCTTCCGCTTGTCCTTGTCAATCCGCTTGCGGTGGAAGTACATCTTCTTCCCGCAGTCAGCGCAGATGATTTTTCCCTCGAAGAGGTTGACGAGCGTTGCCCGGATTTCCTCGGTTTTCTGCATACTCGTCTGACGAGCCTCAGAAGCCGCTTGGAGGATGTCCTGCACCTTCTGGAAGTCTTCACGGGAAATAAGCGCTTCGTGCGTGTTCGGGAACACAATCCATTTGTCCTTGTCCTTGACATTATGGGATTTGATGCCCTTGTAGATCGCCTTCATGGAGCGGCCAAGAACGGTATCACCCACATAATGCGGATTGCTCAGGATGCCGTACAGCGTTGAACTGTACCAGCCTTTGCAGGAGCAGCCGTCGCCTTTGCGGGTTCCGTTCTGGCGTTTCCGCAGCTCCGTATTTGCCGCACCCAGCCGGTCAAGCTCGTTAAGGATCATCGGGATTGACCAGCCCTCGATTTTCCACTGGAACATGAGCCGCACATACGGCGCTGTCTCTTCGTCAATAACCATGTTTGTATGGTCTTCATTCCACCGGTAGCCATACGGAAGATTGCGCTTCTGGAAAGTCCCTTGCTCCATCTGCGCTTTCAGGGCGGTGGAGACTTTGCGGGAAATGTCCTTCGAGTACAGGGCGTTGATCATGTTTTGCAGCGGGATCATCAGGCTCTCATTTGAGCCGTCCGTATCAAAGTTGTCGTAGTGTTCCTTGATTGCAATAAACCGCAAGCCAATCTGTGGAAAAATGCGCTCAAGGTAGGTTCCGGTTTCTATGTAGTCACGGCCAAAACGGCTGAGATCGCGGACTACAAGGCATTTGATCCTGCCGCTCTTGATGTCAGTCATCAGGCGGTTAAACTCAGGCCTGTCGAAAACCGTCCCCGTCCGTCCGTTATCCACATAGACATCGACGAGATCGAGATACGGGCAACCGGCAATATAGGACTTGCATATCTCAATCTGATTGGTGATGACATCCACCTTCTCAGATTTGCCGCTATTCTCCACGGAGAGACGGGCATAAATGGCTGTCGGGAAGATTTGTAGCGGTGCTGCTTCGCAAACCGGCTCTGCGGCTGCGACTTTTCTGCTTTTTCGTGCCATGCGCTCATCCCTCCTTTATCCGGCAACGGCAAGTTCGTCGGCATAGCCGAGAACATATTCAAGTGTCTGCTGATACTCGTCTTTGTACTTGAAGACAATCTCTATCGCGTGATCCTCATAAATCAGGATGCGGTCAACCAGCGCCATGAGGACGCGGCGGTTCAGCTCTTCAATGTTTTCATACTGCTTGAAGAGCGTGACCCAGTTCCGTTCCGTAGCCCCGGTTGCGACCGACTGCTTCATTTCCTTCTTCACCCGAAGAAGAGCTTCCTGCTTTTCCTCAATGATTTTGGTGTAGCTGTTGCGGAACTCAAAGTATTCCGACTTGTCGATGATCCCATCCGAGAGGTCTTCATAGAGCCGGAGCTTGAGCTTCTGATAGCGCTCAATCTCTTCTTCGAGCTTCGCAATCTGCGCTTCATAGTTGAATGCCTTGCGGTTCTGAGAAGGAAGCCGCTCGATCATCTCAAGCGCTTTTTCCAGATTGACCACAAGCTCGATCTGGTCATGGATGGCACGGAACACCTTTTCCTCAACCTCTTTTGCGCTGATACTGTGTGGGCTGCAGGTCCGGTTATGCTTATTCGTTGAGCAGACATAGTAGATGTATTTCTTTGTCTTCGACGGGACGGTCTTGCGTGTCATAGACTGCTGGCAGTCCCCACAGAACAGGAAGCCGGAAAACAGGTGTGCCTCATCCTGATCAGGCGAGCAGCGCATATCCCGCTTCATCATGGTCTTGACGGCCATGAAATCCTCATAGGAAACAAGCGCTTCGTGCGCCCCCTCGACCTTGACCCACTCGGTTTCGTCTTTCGGCTGCACAACGCGCACCTTGTAGTTTGGCGTACCGCGCTTGCCTTGGGCAAGGACACCGATATATACCTCATTGGTGAGGATGCGCTGGACAGCCTTGTAAGTCCACTTTGCAGTGTCGCCGGTCTTGAAGACGGTATCGAACTTCACTCCCGCCGAGTGCTTATACTCCATTGGAGAAAGCACGCCCATCTGATTCAGCCTTGCAGCAATGCGACCGATGGAGAAGCCATCCTTGTACATGGCAAAGATCATCTGCACATACTCGCTGACGGCCTCATCGACGATAAGCTGGTTTTTGTTATCCGGCGATTTCTTGTAGCCATAGGGCGCGAATGCCCCGACGAACTCACCGTTCTTTTGCTTGACCTCCAAGCTGGATCGGATTTTCATGGATATATCCTTGCAGTAGGAGTCGTTGATGAGGTTTTTGAACGGGATAACAAAGGAATCCGACTGCGGATCGCCGGTCAGGCTGTCGTAAGCGTCGTTGACCGCGATAAAGCGGATGCCGAGCTGCGGGAATATCTTTTCCAGATACCGACCGCCGTCGATGTAGTTTCTCGAAAAGCGGCTGAGGTCTTTGACCACGATGCAGTCAATCGCGCCTTTGCGGATTGCGTCTTCGAGCTTTTTGAAGTTTGGACGATTGAAGGAAACACCGCTATAACCATCGTCAACGAACGGCTCACAGACAATTTCCAGATCGTCATGCCGTGCAATGTAGTCCTCGCAAATGGCTCTTTGGCTTGCAATGGAGTTGCTTTCAACTTTGTCCCCGTCTTCACGGGACAGGCGGCAGTAAATCGCCGTCCGGTAAACTTTTCCGGGCATAAAAATAACCTCCGTTTTCTGTTTGGTGTGATACATCAAATCAGAAAGACGAAGGCTTCTGCTTCTTGTATGAGGAAAACACGATAAAGCCACATGACCCTCAAGGGCAGCGGCTTAGTCCATGTATTCTTTTTTGACCTGACTTCATTGTATCACAGGCTCAATCGCTTGTCCATAGAACCGGGCGAAAAGATTCAGTTTGTTCATAATCAAAGTCCTCTCAGATAATGTTCCAGACAGTCCTCCAAGGTGGTGTCTGTCTTCGAGAAGCTGATCTTCACGACGGTCTTCCCGTCCAGATAGCAATACGGGTTTCTGATCTGTCGGATAAAATCCCGCAGCCGGTCATCCTGCGCAGCCGCAGGCTCAAGCCGGATGCTGTCCCGCTGGACAAGGTACTGCGGTCAACCGTCTTCGGGTTGACGCTTCTCATGGTTTCTACGCTCATCATATTACAAACACCTCCCTGATGATGTGAATTGTATTCAGGACAAAAGGATATGGCGGAGCGCCGGTTAGGGACACTCCGCCACATAGTTTTCATCCTGAAAACTTGTATGCTGAATGTAGCTAATTGGTTTGTTTCGTGTTCCGGCATATTTGCAGCTCGCACCCCTGCCAGAAGAGCCTCGCGGCTCCGGGAATGCTACGGACTACCAACGGTTAATCGGTATCATGGGAATCTCACCCCTCCGAGGAACGCTCCGAGCCGCCCCCGGCAATCCGGGAACGGAAGTATCATTATACCCAACTTCTCCATCATGGCGAACAGCCGCACCACACGGCAGTTTAGCTCTCTGCTGATCGCTCGCTTCCGTGAGGAAGGTCTTGGCGGCAGAAGGCAAGTCGCTTCGAGAAAAGAGGAAAGATCCGCAGCACTGGATATTCTGTTTTCAAGGTACTGTGAAGCCGGTCTTGATTGACCCCTTCACTTTACAACGGACATTTTTTGAGCGAATTAGCGGGTCTCTCATTTTTTGAATTTTTTTCTGATTCGCATTCCCGCGTGTCTTTGACAGTGGAAAACGAAAGGCCGTTCTGCTTGGCATACGACAGCATACTCATGTTGCCGCGCATACAATTCATGTACACATCAAGCTGCGGCTTAGTCAGGCTGCGGATAAATTCCTGTTCGAGCAAGCCGGTGATGATGTCTTCCTCCATCTTTTCCGGGGACTCCAGCCATGCGGATGCCTTTACATCATCTTCCGGCACAGCGTCCAGCGACAGCACAGTGGAAGGCTGCGTTTCCTCGCTGTCTTCGCTGTCAGATGCTCCCCCGGTATCGTAGGAGCGACGGAGCTTCTTCTCCTCATTGCGGAGTGCTTTCATGACCTCGCGGTCAACCTCCGTAGTCTCGCCGGTGGCCTTCACGCGCACCATGCACTTGCCATCCTCGGAAATCCAGAGGTCGTAATCGAACTCGATGGGTGTTTTGGGGATTCTTTTCATTGTCTTGTCCTTTCCGCTGGCTCGGAGCAGCGGATGGACAAGACTAAAAAAGAGCCGCATGACGGTGAGCTGATCTTCCCATACCGATAAAACAGAGCTTAGAAAACTCTGTTCATGCGGCATTAGGAAGACTCACCAATCAGCGGCTCCACAGCACAGCTATAAAATATTGAATTGTATTTGTTATCTCCTTACCTTCTGTGAAGGCGGAGGTATAACCGTCTCATGTTGATCACATCAAATACGGTTTCCCGGCCACAGGCTTTGCACTTGGCCTGTATGTGCCCACGGGAATCCTCGAATACAGCGATAGCGTTATGCCCACAATATGGGCATTTCACCATGCGCATCTTCTGGTTGACAATGGCGCATCGCGCCCTGCGGATTTTCTCCTGCATCTCCGGTGAAGGCTCTGAGACACGAATGTTTTTCTTCATGCCCACACCTCCAAAGGATCGTTGTACTCGCTGTATGGCCGTGTTTCCAAGTGCCGAGCTGTCTCAGCCGGATGACTGCGGCTGTCTTGGAAACGCCGAACTGTTGGCAGATCATATCAAGGGCAACCTTATCCCAATAGGCATAGGTTCCATCATAGCTGACGAGTTTCCGCCTCTGGCATAGTACGCAACGGCAAGATCAATTTCCCGCTGGGGCATCAGGATGCCGCGCCTAAGACATTGGCTTGCCATTCATTCCAGTCCTCGCGGGTCTTCAGCTCCCGGAGCGAATAGGCTGTCCGGGCGGAGTATTTCCGCCGACAAGCTTCCCGGATTTTGTCTGTCTCCATCTGGAACAGGATTTGATGGGCGCACTCATGGGCGAGTGTAAACCGCCTTTTCCCGCAAAGCTTGCGAATCTGTGAAGGCTCGATAAAGTTCCTGTCCATCAGGACTTCGTTTCGGCGCAGCGGGATTTTGCGCTGAAAGCCTCTGTCCTCCACGATGTACTCGGTATCGGTGTAAGCGGTCAGGCCGCAGATGCTTCCGTCCTCAGACAGATAAGCGAACGAAACATTCAAGCCGAGATATTCGCGGGCAAACTGGTCAATCGGCGTGCCGCGAGGCAATCGCCTCCCATCCGTATCGGGTCCGAAAAAGAACTCGTTAAAATCTTTTGTGACCGCCGCAGCGATTTCTTCAATCTCTTTGTGCGATAAAATCATCTGGCTCCCTCCTTTGCTTCTACAAACCATTTTGTTCCCTCCTGAAAGAGGTACGATTCCCTCCCACGGATCATCACAGTATAACGAATACCGCCGCCTCCAACTTTTTTAGAAGCTGCACGGCATTTGTACAGGATTTGGTCAATCTGAAAGATCAGGCCGTTTTCCCAACGGATAAACCGAGGATGACATACTCCTTCTTCGTCAACATCCAAGTTGACCGAGACATACGCCTTTCGGCAATGTGTGTTCGTCATAGCCTACCTCCATGTGTTCTAAAAGTTACGCAAAACCGGGCATAACTTCCGTATTCCTGTTGACATACACACTGTTCGTGTGGTATCATAATCACGAACGGGGCGTTCGCGTTGATAACAGCATAGCATGAACAGATATTTCATGTCAATGCCTTTTGCGAAATTTCTGTTCGTGTCCATAATTGTTTTAGAAAGAGGTGCCTTATGAGTTTCAAGGATAAGCTGAAAGAGAAAAGGTTGGAAGCGAACCTTACGCAAGTGCAGCTCGCCGAAAAAGTATCTGTGACACCGAGAACCATCCAGCACTATGAGCTTGGCACTCGCAAACCGACGAAGCTCGATATTGTGGAAAAGTTGGCGAAAGCGTTGAATACCACGCCAGAGTATCTGCTTGGGCAAAACGGGTTGCTGGTGGTAGCGGCTCATGAACAGGGCGGCTCCAAAGCGGCCAGAGATATTGACGAGCTTGTCAGTGAAGTGACCGGTATGTTTGCCGGTGGGCGGCTCAGTGATGAAGCGCTCGATGGCGCGATGAAAGCGTTGAACGATGCTTACTGGATCGCCAAAGAGAAAAACAAGAAATACACTCCGAAGAAATACCGTAAGGGGACGAGCAAACAGTAAGGTGTTTCGCTGTTTGCGATGCCTCCATCAGCGGGAGGTGAGACGATGAATGCTGAAAATCTCTCGAAGGTCGGCAGCAGACTTGTGAAACGCTGCGGGACACGAGATCCGTTTAGCATAGCACGGCAGCTTGGCATTGAGGTCATGTTCTGTGAGAACTTCGGCCCTCTGAAAGGGATGTACCGGGTAATCAAGCGCAGCCGTTTTATTTTCATAAACGAAAACCTGAGCGGACGGATGCAGCGGATTGTCTGTGCTCATGAGCTTGGGCATGACCAGTTGCACCGCAATCTGGCAAAAGGAAGCGCAATACAGGAGTTTATGTTATATGACATGACCACGAAGGCGGAGTATGAGGCGAACATCGTTGCCGCCGAAATCCTGCTCGACACCGATGAGATTCTTGAGTACATCTATGATTACGGCTATACATCCGAGCAGATTGCACGGGCAATGGGAACAGACATCAATTTGGTTGCCTTGAAAATTGCCCACTTGGCGGAAAGCGGATATGATCTCCGGCGCATTGAACATAGGAGCGACTTCCTGAAATGAAGACCTTAGAGGGAGGCGACGAACGATTTGAACTATGACTCCTATCTTGCCCGTGCCATAGAGATTTTTAACGACAAGATGGATGCAGACTTTTCCCGCGATAATGTCATCCTTACCTGCTTTATGACCGATGATCAGGAAGAAATCTTTGAGCAGTTCTGCGCTCAGTATTTCCCTTACCGGCTAAAAGACCGGTATCAGGAGGAAGGCTACTTCGATTTCCGGGCATCCTCCTTTATCGGGATGGACAACGGAGGTAAGGACGGCATCCTGCTCCGCACGGACATACCCTACCATCCTGTTGAGCTGCTTCATATCTTCTTGCATGAGCTGGCGCACATTTACTGCGTCCATCATGAACTGGATGGGAAAAGCTTTTATGACGAATACTGTGAAGGCTATGCGCATTCAAACGAGGAAGACGGCATGATCAACGCCGGATATGCCGTCTGGCGGGAGTGCATTGCAGAGATTATTGCGATTGAATGCGACGATAACTGCGACATCTTTCCGATACGGGACAAGAAGAAAATACTCGCCCAACTCAGGGACGAGATCAACCAGCGGGACGGCAAGCTGCTTGTGAGCGAGATTCTAACAGCGGTGATGACCAGCGCTGAGGTCGAGGCATCCCAAACATGGGATGAAGCTGAGAAAGCGATCCACAGCTTAAAACTGTTTGATACTGCGCCGGAGATGGATTTGATGAGGCTTGTCTTCAACCAGCTCCAGGACAGGCTGATTGAAATTGATGTGGACTTTATTTCAGAACTGGGCTTCCTGTATCTGAATATTTTATCCCTTTGTTTACTGCGAAACTTCCAGATGCCTTGAAGGCAACATTCAGTATTGATATGAGACAGCAAATCGGGAGGTGTGAAGATGAGTATAAAGGAAGCGCTGATCGGAGTATTTTCAGATGATCCCATCAACTGGTTAAAATGGGGAATTGTATTTGTGATTCTAATTGGCGGTTATATTATTGCCATTCCGCTTTATGGGAAAGTCTCATCCCGTCTGAGCTGGGAGCGCAAGCGGGATATTGCGCGAAGCAGGGACATGTGATTAAGGCAGCTCTTGTTAAAAAGCATCCAAAAGGCGAAGTTGGAAAGTACGATTGGAGCGCTACCTACCATTACGAATTACAGGGTGAAGAGCGAGAATATCACGCCTACTTCAAAGAACCAACCAGACCGCCTGTTTATCTGTATCTGTACTATTTGGATAATCCCCGCAAGCTGTTTTCGGTAGAGGAATATCACTATGAGAACCACAAAGCAATCCTGCTTCTGCCTGTCATTTTTCTCCCGTGGATTTTGGCGTTAGCTGCGATGTTCCTTTTGAACATCCCGTTGCCAACAAGGTGAGTCGGAACCAATAGAATTTGCATGGAGAAATATAAAATGGAAAATACCGTATTTGAACGCAATTATGAGATTGTAGAAAAAGATGACCACGCAACGGCTGTATTTGAGCGAGCCTTTGCCCCCGGTGGCTTTATGGAAGAGTTTACGAAGAAGATGGAGCGATCCCGAAGGTCATTGTGCCGGAGGATAAAGAGAATTACGAATATCTACTCAACCGGTGCGATGACTTTGCAAAGCGGCATCACGGCAGGATTCGCGGCGTTGTGGACTATGAGCACTGGGACGCTCACATCGACCTTTACCTGAAAATGCTGGAATTTGACGATGCTGAGGATATGGCCTTCGTAAAGGAAATCGGTGAAAAGGCACACTATCTTTGCATTACGCCAGAGGAAAGCGGGGTCTTCCGCGTCCATATCATGATCAACTATTTTGAAGAGCTGATGTCAGAGGATTACGGCTCATACCTGAAATACGAAACGCTTATGGAGGATGAAGAGCTGGCCTCCATGTTTGACATACCGGAGCTATCCCCGGAAGAAGAGGCGGTTGCCCAGTTGATCAATGAAATCCTTGACCGGTTTGATAACGAAACCGAGGTGGACAGGACAACAGCATTCAAGGCTGCACTCGACTATGTGATGCAGCAAGGCGAAGAAGAGAAAAAGAGCCTCGAAGGAATTGCCGCAACACTGACGGTGCTTCTTGAAAAGGTGCTGGACGAAGAACAGAATATGGAGGGACAAGACTCATGAAATACATTCTCTACCGCTCTTTTGGCGATCTTGATAAGGATATTAAAAAGCATGAGTTAGTGGCCGTTGAAACCGGAAGGAACATTGATGATGTGGCCGATGCCTGATCAAGGCGGCTGCGGATGACCTTGCCGGTATGCCGGAATATGAGCACTGTGAGACAGCGGCCTATGCACCGGAGCCGGTCAAAGACTTTCGGAAAGTACGGCGCTATCAATTTGAAATGACGGGTATTGTCTATCCGCCCAATGCTGATAAGAATATCCTGATTGACTTTGGTGTCGTAGAAAAGGAAGAATGAAAAACGAAAAATCCTTTCTCTTTTAGTTGCTGCGGCAAGCAGAACGAAAATCGGAATTTAGGAGATAATAGAGTATGAATACGCCAACAATTATAACAGACCGTTTAATTTTAAGGAAATTCACAGAGCAAGATTTAGAAGCACTATTTCTTATTCTGAAAGATGAAGAAGTTAATAAGTTCCTTCCATGGTATCCTATGAAAAATATAGAAGAAACAAGAAAATTTTATGAGGAACGATATGCCTCAAAATATGCCCAGTCGCAAGCCTATGCCTATGCAATCTGTCTGAAAGAGGACAATTATCCCATAGGCTACATCAAAGTGGATATGGAAGAACACCACGATTTTGGCTATGGACTTCGTAAGGAGTTCTGGCATAAAGGGATCGTAACAGAAGCGGGCAAAGCAGTGATCGAGCAGGTGAAAAAGGACGGCTTGCCCTATATCACGGCAACCCACGACAGGAACAATCCCCGAAGTGGCGGCGTTATGCAAAATGTGGGTATGAAGTACCAGTATTCCTATGAGGAGCAATGGCAGCCGAAAAACATTTTGGTGACATTCCGAACTTACCAACTCAACCTTGACGGCAACGAAAGTCGGGTCTACAAAAAATATTGGGACACCTCTACTGTGCATTTTGTCGAGGAGTTATAGGTTGAGCCAATAACTTCCCATTTTTTCAAGGTGACTGCGAAGACGGGAACTAATTTTGAAGAGCAGAAAGGCGGGTGATATTGTGCCCCTTCAAATCATCAGAAACGACATTACAAAGATGAAGGTTGACGCTATCGTCAATGCGGCGAATAGTTCCCTTTTAGGAGGCGGCGGTGTTGACGGCTGCATCCATCGGGCTGCAGGACCAGAGCTGCTTGCTGAGTGTAAGACGCTGGGCGGCTGCGAAACTGGCAGTGCAAAAATCACAAAAGGATATAGGCTTCCCTGCAAGTATGTTATCCACGCCGTCGGCCCGCGCTGGCGGGACGGCAAACACGACGAACGGGAAAAGCTTGTTTCCTGCCACCGAACTTCATTGGCACTGGCAAAGGAACACGGCTGCGAGACGGTTGCCTTCCCGCTGATTTCATCAGGTATCTACGGCTATCCGAAAGATCAGGCATTGAAGGTTGCCATTGACACGATCAGCGACTTTCTTCTGGGAAATGACATGACGGTCTATATCGTCATCTTTGACCGCAAGGCATATCAGATCGGCGAAAAGCTGTTCTCCGACATTGCCGCATACATAGACGATACCTATGTGGACGCGAATACGGATAGCCGCGCTTCACAGCTTCGCCGGATGCAGATGCTTTCGGAGGAAGCAATATGTGGCGCTCCAATGGCGGCAAGCACGAAAAGTCTTGACGATGCTCTTTCGCAGATCGACGAGAGCTTTTCTGAAATGCTGCTTCGGAAGATCGACGAGAAAGGCATGACCGACGCGCAGTGTTACAAGAAAGCAAACATCGACCGCAAGCTCTTCTCGAAGATCCGCAGTGACCGGCTGTATAAGCCGTCGAAGCCACGGCGCTTGCCTTTGCGATTGCCTTGGAACTTCCGCTGGATGAAACGAAAGAAATGCTCATGAAGGCGGGCTTTGCCCTCTCGCACTCCAACAAGTTTGACATCATCGTTGAGTATTTCATTGAGCACGGAAACTACAATGTCTTCGAGATCAATGAGGCTCTGTTCGCCTTTGACCAGAGTTTGCTTGGAGCGTAAGGAGAAACTATGTGGCTGAAACTTAATTTAAGTGGCATAAGGTTGTCCATGCAGATCAGGAATTATCGTAGGACATCCGAAGAGGACTGGCTTTCGGTGTGGTGTAAAACCGATTTCTCTTTTGTAGCCGACAAGTGGCTCAATTATTGTGAAGATGATAGTGAGGTTTTCCTTGCCCGCGAAATTGAAGACCTTGCAAAATCGCTGGATGATCTGTTAAACGACCGGCTTACTGCCCCGACTGAGTTTAACTGCATTGAGCCGGATTTCAATTTCATCCTCAACCCGAAGAAGGATTTGCGGCTTGATCCTAAAGTCCTATATGTCAGACCGGGCTGTGAAATTGTTGATATTGATATGGAGTGGAAAATTTCGTTCTGGGATGAAGGGCTGACAGACAACTATTTGTCTGTCTCGCTTGTCAGATCGGATATTGAATGTCTGTTGTCATACTTACGCCTTGTAATGGGCGAAGTACAGGAAAGTGCCCCTGAGATAAAAGCACTCATGAACAAAGGTGTCGTTTACAGAAATGATATGGATGACGCATGAAGCGGTTCAGATTTTCCATAGAAAGTTACAAACCGAAATACAGGAGGACAAAGATGACAGGACCTAATCCGAATGCGATATACCCGAACGAGGCAATCAAAAGCGTTGTTTTTATCAAGAATGTGATCACAAGACCCAACATCCTCGTTGGCGATTACACCTACTATGACGATGTGAACGGTGCGGAGCGGTTTGAAGACCATGTGACGCATCACTACCCATTCTTGGGGGATAAGCTGATCATCGGAAAGTTTTGCGCCATTGCAAAAGGGATTGAATTTGTAATGAACGGCGCAAACCATCGAATGTGCAGCGTAACGACTTATCCCTTTAACATCATGGGCGGCGGCTGGGAGCAATTCACTCCGGCTTTGGAAGATTTGCCGCTCAAAGGCGATACCGTCATTGGCAACGATGTCTGGATCGGGCAGAATGTCACGGTGATGCCCGGCGTTCATATCGGGGATGGAGCAATTATTGCAGCAAACTCCGTTGTTGCAAAGGATGTTCCAGCCTATTGTATTGCGGGCGGGAATCCGTGCAAGATCATCAAAAAGCGCTTTGATGACGAACTTATCACCTATCTGCTTGATCTGAAATGGTGGGACTGGGATGCCGAAAAAATCTTTAAGAATATGGCGGCATTATGCAGCGGAGATTTGGAAAAGATACGGCATATAAGAGAGTAAAATCAGGAGGAAACGCACGGATGCAGCAAGGACGAATTGTCATTATAACCGGTTCACCCGGGACAGGTAAAAGCACCGTGCTGATAAAGCCGCTATGGAATCGGATATGGAGAAATCCGTTTGTATCAGAACAGATGATTTCTTTCACTATCTCAAAAAAGGTGCAATCCCTCCACATTTGCCGGAGTCAAACGCACAAAACGGTGTGGTGATTGAAGCGTTTTTGGAGAGTGCAAAACGATTCGTCAGAGGCGGCTACGATGTATATATAGATGGGATCGTCGGTCCGTGGTTTTTAGAGCCGTGGCTGGGGGCAGCACGCAAAGGATATGAGTTGCATTACATGGTGCTGCGGGCTTCCAGAGAAATCACGCTGAGACGGGCGGTGGAACGGTCGAAGCTGGATTTGAAAACTAACACCGAGTTAGTAGAAGTTATGTGGGAACAGTTCTGTGATTTGGGCAAATACGAAGCAAATGTGATTGATGCAACTGAGCAGACTGTTTCTGAAACAGTCCAAAGTATCAAGGCACACCTGAAAAGCGGACAAAACCGTATCAAATGAAAGGAGGCAACCGAAGCATGAAGCGGCGCACCCATATCGCAATCGACCTGAAAAGCTTTTATGCTTCGGTCGAGTGCCGTGAAAGAAACTTAGACCCGCTGGACACAAACCTCGTTGTTGCGGATGAGAGCCGGACGGACAAGACCATCTGCCTTGCGGTCACGCCCTCTCTCAAGAGCTACGGCATTTCCGGGCGCGGAAGGTTGTTTGAAGTCAAGCAGCGCGTCAAGGAGGCAAACACCGGACGGCAGCATGACGCACCAGGCCGAAAGCTGGAAGGCTCGTCGTACCTCTTCTCCGAGCTGCAAGAGAACCCGTCTCTTGCCATTGACTTCATCATTGCGCCGCCGCGCATGGCATACTACATGGAGTACAGCACCCGCATCTATCAGGTTTACATGAAGTATGTTGCGCCGGAGGACATCATCGTCTACTCCATCGACGAGGTTTTCATGGATGTCACCGACTACCTCGCCACCTATAAGCTGTCTCCCCGTGACCTTGCCATGAAGATCATTCTGGATGTCCTCTCGACAACCGGTATTACGGCAACTGCGGGGATTGGCACAAACCTCTACCTCTGCAAAGTGGCGATGGATATTGTCGCCAAGCACATTCCGGCAGACAAAAACGGAGTCCGCATTGCCGAGCTGGATGAGATGAGCTATCGCAAGACGCTTTGGTCACACCAGCCCCTCACCGATTTCTGGCGGGTAGGCAAAGGGTACGCCAAGAAGCTTGAAGAGAACGGTATGTTCACGATGGGCGATGTCGCCCGCCGCTCCGTCACGGATGAGACTTGCTTTACAAGCTTTTCGGAAAGAACGCGGAACTGCTAATCGACCATGCTTGGGGCTGGGAGCCTTGCACCGTGGAGGCAGTTAAGGCGTACAAGCCAGAAAGCAACAGCTTGGGATCGGGACAGGTGCTACACCAGCCTTATGAGGCGGACAAAGCGCGGCTCGTCCTCCGGGAAATGGCGGATAACCTTTCGATGGATTTAGTGAGCAAGGGCTTTGTCACCGACCAGCTCGTTATCACGATTGGCTATGACATCGAGAACCTGACCGACCCGGAACGCCGGAGAAAGTATCACGGCGAAGTCGTGAAGGATCACTACGGACGGCAGATACCGAAACACGCCCACGGCACAATCAATCTGGAACGCTACACCTCTTCCACGAAGCAGATCATGGATGCCGCCGGGGAATTGTTCGACCGGATCACAGACAAGAGCTTACTCATCCGGCGGCTGAACATCACAGCGACCCATGTGATTGACGAAGCCTCTGCCCCATCTGCAAAGGGAAATTTTGAGCAGCTTGATCTCTTCACCGATTATGCTGCGCTCGACGCGAAGCGCAAGCAGGAAGATAAAGAGCTGGCACGGGAAAAGAAAGTACAGCAAGCCATGCTCACCATCAAAAAGAAATTCGGGAAAAACGCCATTCTCAAGGGGATGAATCTTTCGGATGGAGCGACGGCAAAGGACCGGAACGCGCAGATCGGCGGGCATAAGGCATGAGTAAGCAAAACTATACAGTTATACGGAGGCACTACAAATGAGCCAGCATATTATCGTAAATGATTACAACCCAATATGGACAGAAAAATACAAGGAAGAAGTTTCACTAATTCAACCCATTCTCGCAGAGAATTGCGTGGCACTTTATCATATTGGAAGCACATCTGTTCCCGGATTGGCGGCTAAACCGATCATTGATATTATGGCGGTGGTCAGGAGTCTTGCGGAAGTAGATTCGGTCGCGGAGAAATTTTCCGATGTGGGCTATGAATACCTTGGCGAGTTTGGAATTGTGGGCAGGCGTTATCTGCGTAAGGGCGGCGATAAGCGAACGCACCAAATCCACATCTTTCAGGCGGATGATTGGAATAACATTGGTCGGCATCTTGCATTTCGTGACTATATGCGCACACACGAAAAAGAGCGGGACGAATATGCAAAAATTAAAAAAGACCTGGCGCTGCGATTCCCTTATGATATAGACGGTTATTGCGACGGGAAAGAGTCTTTTGTCAGCAAAATGGAAAAGTGTGCTGTTTCTCAATTCGACGGGTCGTGGGACAAATTGTATCTTGCAGCAAGAACGGTGCAGTATGAAAGGAAAATTTCCTCTCTGATTGAAGCCGGAGCTGTTTCAGCGGCACTTCTTACGGCAAAGGGAAATATCTATGTCGGAGTTTGTATTGACACCGCTTGTTCTCTTGGAATGTGCGCAGAAAGAAATGCGATTGCAACATGATTACGAACGGCGAATGGCAAATTTCAAAGATAGTGGCTGTCATGCCGGATGGAAATGCCGGTATGCCGTGTGGCGCTTGCCGGGAGTTTATGATGCAGTTGGATCATGCGGCAACGGAAATAGAGATTCTGTGTGACTACGAAACCAAAAAGGCGGTGAAGCTAAAAGAGCTGCTCCCTGATTGGTGGGCGTGAAGGAGGACAAAGCATTGAGGCAAGTTGTGCTTTATATTGCTATGAGTTTGGACGGCTATATTGCAGATCAAAATGGAAGTGTGAATTGGCTGTCCGGGCAAGACGATAACATAGAGAACGAAGATACCTATTCTGAGTTTATCAAAGATGTCGATACCGTCTTAATGGGTTGGAAGACATACAATCAGGTCGTAACGGAGCTTTCTCCTGATGAATGGGTTTACTCTGGGCTTGACACTTATATTTTTACCCATCGTTCTCTGGAAGACAAGGATGACATCCATTTTACGGGTGAACAGCCGGAACAGCTTGTGGAAAGACTGAAAAGCGAAGAAGGGAAAAACATCTGGATTTGCGGTGGCGCAGAAATTGTGAATCAGCTTTTGAAAGTCAATTTGATTGACCGATTCCATATTGCTGTCATCCCTGTGCTGCTCGGTTCGGGTACACGGCTCTTTCCTGAAAATCAAGACAGGAAACCTCTCAGATTGATTGCGACGAAACAGTATAATGGCATTTGCGAGTTATTGTATGAGAAAAGGAAAGAAAGGGACAATCATGTACGATAGAAGTGCCTACGAAGACATCATCAACCTCCCTCACCATGTCTCATCGAAAAGACCGCAGATGCCGATGCTGGATAGAGCCGCGCAGTTCTCTCCTTTCGCCGCCCTCACCGGGTACGATGACGCAATTCATGAAACAGGACGGTTGACAGATGAAAAGATCGACTCAGTGAAGAGGAAAAAGAGGCACTGGACAGGAAACAACAGATCCTCATGGAAAGACTTGGCGACCATCCCTCTCTGACCGTTACCTACTTTGTCCCGGATGCAAAGAAGTCCGGCGGGGCGTATGTGACAAAAGGCGGAAACCTCAAAAAAATAGACGAGTTTGAACGCTGGATGCTTCTCACAGACGGGACGAAAATCCCTCTGGATTATGTCGCTGACATTGAGAGCGAATTGTTCCGCGATATGTTTTGAATGTCGCTTTCCATGCGACCAAACCGAGGACGATTTCTCCTATACTGTGACTGTAAGCAAAAGCAGTCACAGTTTTTCTATATGGGAGGAATCATCATGAAAAAGAACTTAACTGAAATCGTCTTTATCCTTGACCGCAGCGGCTCGATGAGCGGGCTGGAAGCCGACACCATCGGCGGCTTCAACTCCATGATCGAGAAGCAGAGAAAGGCACCAGACGGCGAAGCGCTTGTTTCCACCGTCCTTTTCGACAATATGAGCGAGGTGATCCATGACCGCGTGAACATCCGAGACATCAAGCCGATGACCGACAGGGACTATACCGTCCGGGGTTGCACGGCTCTTCTGGATGCCATCGGCGGTGCGATCCATCACATCGGCAATGTCCATAAGTACGCCCGACCGGAGGATGTCCCGGAGCATACGCTGTTTATCATCACCACGGACGGAATGGAAAACGCAAGCCGGTTTTACAGCAGCGACCGGGTGAAGCAGATGATCGAGAGGCAGAAGGCAAAGTACGGCTGGGAGTTCCTGTTCTTCGGCGCAAACATTGACGCGGTGGAAACAGCGCGGCACTTTGGGATCGGAGCTGACCGGGCTGTCAATTACCACTCTGACAGCGCTGGGACGCAGCTCAACTATGAGGTGCAGAGTGAGGCGATCTCCGCGGTCCGCCAGAGCGCCCCGCTCGGCGCAGATTGGAAGCGCCGGATTGACGAGGACTACGAGAAACGCGGTAAAGGGAAAAAGAAATAAGCTGCACAAGCATGAGGGAAGGCGCTTTCGAGCGCCTTTTTTCTCGTCCATACCGCTAATTTCCTCAAAAAATGTCCGTTGTAAAGTGAAGGGGATTTTTACGGGGAGAAGCACCGGGAATACGATTTTGAGAGAATAGCAAGCACAGCCGGTGTCCGTACACACGGCGATTTTCGAGTAAGGGAACCCTGCCCTTACTCTTCAAAATGCTTGTTGGGATGTCGATAAGGTAGAATAAGTTTCGCAAAATTGAAAAGAGGACAAAAGAAGACATGGTATGCAGCCCACTGGTAGAATGAAGTCACAACACACCATTCTGAAGGGAGACAGCAAACCATGTCCGAAAAGATTGTACAGCTAAATGAGGAAGTTATCAAGGGGCAGCTCAAAGAGCTGGTACGGGGCAGCGTAGAGGAAACGCTCAATGAACTGCTGGAGGCCGAGGCAGAAAAGTTGACCCAGGCGGCCCGGTACGAGCGCAATGAGCAGCGGCAGGGCTACCGCAGCGGCCACTACAGCCGCAACCTTACCACCACTTCCGGGGATGTCACCCTCAAGGTGCCCAAGCTCAAAGGGATCTCCTTTGAGACGGCTATCATCGAGCGGTATCGCCGCCGGGAGAGCAGCGTAGAGGAAGCCCTCATTGAGATGTACCTGGCAGGCGTATCCGTCCGGCGTGTGGAGGATATTACCGAGGCGCTGTGGGGCAGCAAAGTATCTCCCTCCACCATCAGTGAACTGAATAAGAAGGCGTATGTCCACATTGAGGATTGGCGGAACCGCCCTCTGCAAGGTGGGCGCTATCCGTATGTCTATGCGGATGGGATCTACCTGCGCCGTAACTGGGGTGGAGAGTTTGAAAATGTAGCAATTCTGGTGGCGATTGCGGTGAATGAGGACGGATACCGTGAGGTTCTTGGTGCCGCCGAGGGCATGAAGGAGGACAAGGCCAGCTGGGTCAGTTTCTTCCAGTGGCTCCGCAGCCGTGGCCTGGACGGGGTTAAACTGGTGGTTGGCGACAAGTGCCTTGGTATGCTGGAGCTGTGGGGGAAGTATTCCCTGAGGCCAAATACCAGCGGTGTACTGTACACTTCTACCGCAATATCTTCTCTGTAACGCCTCGCTCCAAGGTAAAGCTGGTGCTAAGATGCTCAAAGCGATCCACGCCCAGGAGAGCAAGAAAGCCGCCCGGGAGAAAGCCCAAGCCGTGGTGGAGCAACTGCGCTCTATGAAGCTGAAAGAGGCCGCCAAGAAGGTGGAGGATGGCATTGAGGAAACGCTGACCTACTGCGATTTTCCCAGTGAACACTGGACTCGCATCCGTACCAATAACGTCATTGAACGGCTCAACCGGGAGATCCGCCGCCGCACTCGCGTGGTGGGCAGTTTCCCGGACGGCAACTCCGCCTCATGCTAGTCTGCGCCCGGCTGCGCCATGTGGCCGGTACCCAGTGGGGCAACAAGAAGTACATGAACATGAAGCACCTGGAGGCTGCCCTTGAGGACGCCTCCATTGCTGGCTGACTTCACTCATGCCAGGGCCTGCAAACCATTTTGCGAAAATTCCTTGACACTACCGGGATGTCTCCCAGACCCTCTATCTTTACGAAAGGACAGATTGCCTATGGCAAATAGAACAAGGCCAATACGCATTGAGTTTTGCGTATCGGAAAATGAGCATCGGATCATCAAGTCAAAGATGGCGCAGCTCGGAACAAAGAACATGGGCGCGTATCTCAGGAAGATGGCGATTGACGGCTACATCATCAAGGTGGACTACACCCAGCAGAAGAAGCTTGCCGCCGCTGTCAACCATGCAGCGTCAAATATCAATCAGATTTGCCGCCGCATCAACTCAAAGGGAAACCTCTATGAGGATGATGTCACCGAGCTGAAAGAGAGGCAAAAGGAAATATGGCAGTTACTAAAATCAAGCCAATCCGAGGAACTGTAAACAAGGCACTTGCCTACATCCTCGACCCGGCGAAGACTGACGATCAGCTCTATGTTTCCTCTTTCGGATGTGCTGCCAGCGACGCAGCGGCAAAGGAATTTGAGTGGACGCGAAACCTCGCTGTCCAGCAAGGAATGCAAATGCCGAAGGTGATTGCCCGACACCTGATTCAATCCTTCGACATCGGAGAAGTCACGCCGGAACAGGCGCATGAAATCGGAAAGCAGTTTGCCGACGAATGGCTGAAAGGCAAGTATGAGTATGTGATTGCCACCCACATCGACAAGGGGCATTGCCATAATCACATCATCTTCAACGCTGTCAATTTTGTAGACTATCATGCCTACCGAAGCAACCGGCGAACCTACCGGGAAATGCGCCAACTCAGCGATGAAATCTGCAAGGAGCATGGGCTTTCCGTGATCCCGCCCTCGCAGAGCAAGGGCATGGACTACAAGGAATACACGGAGGCCAAACGCGGCACGAGCTGGAAGCAAAAGCTCAAGCAGACCATCGACCGCTGCATCATCACAGCGAAGGATTACGATGAGTTTTTGAAGCTCATGCAGGAAGCCGGATATGAAATCAAGACTGGAAAATACATCTCCTTCCGTGCTGAGGGACAGGAGCGTTTTACTCGTGCGAAGACCATCGGTGACAACTACACCGAGGAACGGATCAAAGAGCGCATTCAGGGGCGCGGGAACCGCAAGCGCCAGATGCAGACCTCTCACCGGGGTATCTCCCTCATCAGCGATATTCAGGAGCGCATCCAGCTCATCGGCAGCAAAGGGTACGAACACAAAGCGAAGCTCACCATTCTCAAAGAGGCTGCGCGTACTCTCAACTATCTGACTGAGAACAACCTTCTGCAATATGCTGACCTTGAAAAGAAAGTCGAGGACATTCACAACTCCTATGCCCGCACAGGTAGCGAGCTGAAAAATGTTGAAGCCAGACTGCGTGATGTACAGCCGCTTATCAAAAATATCTCGAACTACCAGCGGCTCAAACCGGTTTATGATGCCTATATGAAGGCGGCGGACAGACCAGCGTACCGTGCTAAACACGAAGCGGAGCTTGTCATCTATGAGTCGGCAAAAAGCACTCTTCTCGCCATGCAGGGCGACGGAAAATTGCCGAGCTTGAAATCTCTGCAAGCCGAACAGCAACGGCTCATGGATGAGCAGCAGCGCCTTTATGACGAACGCGCCAAGCTGAAAAAGGAAGCTCGCCTGATTGATACGATGAAGGCGAATGTGGATGATTTCCTCAGCCCATCGCTGGCAAAGGAACAGGAGAAATCTCGCAGCGGAGAACTCGAATAAGCAACAAGGCTCACTGCTCACTTTGGGGAGTGAGCCTTTCACATTTTACAACACAAAACAACGAGAGAATACAGTAAATCACATTGATTATTCTATTCTCCCGTGGTAAATTGATAATACATAGACTAAATCGTAAAGAACGACTTTTCAGATCCTTGCGTGAACTTAACGGTGCCCATAATGTGATAGACTGTCAGCCATTCTTTCGATCACACGGAAGGAGATACAATGTTTCAGAAAGTGATTTATAAAAGACAATACAATAAACCTACAATAGAGGAAATAGAAGCTGAGATAGCCGATGAACCTGTACCAGCCGAAGTAAAAGAACCCGCTCCATCAAAAGATAAATGTTCATCACAGGACATATTCAAACAGCTCAATGAGGGCGCAGTTTATGTGCCACTCCCTGAGCGGAACCCTATCGCCAAGGCATTTATCAGTCAAGCCATCGAAATATCAGAGAACTACCAAATTGACACTGAAATCAGACAAGGTGCCGGGACAGTCACGGTAATGTTCTCATTCGATTGTGGCGGTGCAATGGGCTTCTTGAAAAGCGTGATCCAGTATGCCGATGACATTTCTTTCTTCTCAGGCACAAATGGATATGAGATCGTCCTTGCTCTCGATTTTTATACTTACGCATTATACCGGCACGGAAGGAAGATGCGCCCCTGACTATTTTGGCCTGTGCATTGCGCAGGCTTTTTATTATTGTGCAGTAATCCAAGAACTTGAAATTTATTTTGAATTTTCGGACGGATGAATTGCGCTTGTGAAGCTTTCGATGTATAATAAAATGAGGGTCACTATAAACGGTTGAGTGAGGTGCAGTGATGAAGATAAGCTACAAGAAATTATGGGTAATGCTGATTGAACGAGAGATTCCGAAGGCGGTTTTTAGGAAAGAAACCGAGCTTTCGCCGGGTACCATGAGCAAGCTTAATAAGAATGAAGAGGTTGCCCTTTCTGTCTTGCTGCGCATCTGTGAGTATCTGAATTGTGACATCGGGGACATTTGCGAAGCGATCCATACGGACAAGTGAGCCACGCACTGTGCATTCTATATATCGTTAAAAAAGACTACGGAGGTAGCTTCAATGGCTGAAACGAATACAAGCAATATTGGATTTGAAAAACAGATTTGGGATGCAGCTTGCGTCCTTCGCGGCAACATCGACGCTTCGGAATACAAGTCGGTTGTTCTCGGGTTGATTTTTTGAAATACATCTCAGACCGCTTCGAGGCGAAGTATCAGGAGCTTGTTGCTGAGGGCGACGGCTTTGAAGAGGATAAGGACGAATACACGGCGGAGAATATTTTCTTTGTACCGGAAAACGCAAGATGGAGTGTCATATCTGCCGCTGCGCACACGCCTGAGATCGGCACAGTCATCGACGAGGCCATGCGGAGCATTGAGAAGGAAAACAAGCGGCTAAAAGACATTCTCCCCAAAAACTTTGCCCGTCCTGAGCTGGATAAGCGGCGGCTCGGTGAGGTCGTTGACCTCTTTACCAATATCCAGATGATCGACCACGGAAACAGCAAAGATATTCTCGCCGCACTTATGAGTATTGCCTTGCCAAATTTGCTGAACAGGAAGGTAAGCTCGCCGGTGAGTTCTATACCCCATCTTGCGTTGTTCGCACCCTTGTCGAGGTATTACAGCCATACAATGGCCGTGTCTACGACCCTGCTGCGGGTCTGGCGGTATGTTTGTCCAGTCTTCCAAGTTCATCGAAAATCACGGCGGGAATATCAAGAACATCTCTGTGTATGGTCAGGACTCCAACCCTACCACATGGAAGCTGGCACAGATGAATCTTGCCATTCGCGGCATCGAAGCTGACCTTGGCAAATTTAGCGCGGACACATTCTTCAACGACTGTCACCCGCAGCTCAAGGCAGATTTCATTATGGCGAATCCGCCTTCAACCTTTCCGGCTGGGGACAAGATAAGCTGCTGGATGATGTGCGCTGGCAATACGGAACGCCTCCGGCCAACAACGCCAACTTTGCTTGGTTGCAGCACATGATTTGGCATCTCGCACCGAACGGGCGAATTGGCATGGTGCTTGCGAACGGCTCGCTGTCCTCTCAGTCTGGCGGTGAAGGCGAGATCCGCAAGAACATCATCAACGCTGACCTTGTGGACTGCATTGTCGCTATGCCGTCCCAGCTCTTCTACACAACACAGATTCCGGTGTCGCTCTGGTTTCTCGCCAAGAACAAAAAGCAAAAGGGCAAGACGCTGTTCATCGACGCAAGAAAGCTCGGCACGATGGTCACGCGAAAGCTGCGTGAGCTGACCGATGCAGACATCCAGAGGATCGCGGACACATACAACGCATTTGTTGATGGCACGCTTGAAGATGAAAAAGGCTTCTGTGCTGTTGTGACTACTCAGGATATTGCCAAGCAGGATTATATTCTCACGCCGGGGCGCTATGTTGGCATCGAGGAACAGGAAGATGACGGCGAACCGTTTGAGGAAAAGATGAGCCGCTTGACCTCTGAGCTTTCCGAGCTGTTTGCAAAATCCCACGAGCTTGAGGCCGAGATCAAGGAGAGACTGGGGGCGATTGGGTATGAGTTGTAATATTTGGTCAGATTGTGAAAAAATACCGATTACCGAGCTACTATCTTTTATAGTTGATAACCGAGGCAAAACTGTTCCAACTGCACCAAGAGGACACAAATTGATTGCAACAAACTGCGTGACAAACAACACATTGTTCCCTGTCTACGAAAAAATACGGTATTTGAGTGAGGAAACATATCAGACTTGGTTTCGTGCGCATCCCATTCCCGGAGATATTCTTTTGTTAACAAAGGAACGCCGGGGCGAGTTTGTCTTGTACCTGATCCTGTCGATTTTTGTATTGCTCAGGACATGATAGCCTTGAGGCAGATAGAACAAAAATCTATCCCAAGTATCTGTTTGCGGTTTTAAGGAGCAGGGAGATACAGCAGCAAATATACAACACAAATGTTGGAGATGTCATTCCACATTTCAAAAAGCAGTTTATGAATCAGATTTTAATTCCACTGCCTGATCGAGCCATGCAGGAAACAATCGGAGATTTATACTATGTCCTAAGCCTTAAAATGGAGCATAACAAAAAAGTAAACGATAATTTAGC
>ENA-OQHY01000368-OQHY01000368.1-human-gut-metagenome-genome-assembly--contig:-NODE-368-length-25957-cov-2.642935_pt1 | contig 25957 bp, 39 predicted proteins | sample MGYA00242570_ERZ504733 | MGnify/ENA primary metagenome ERZ504733 (study PRJEB26092, sample SAMD00036219) | human gut metagenome | host: Homo sapiens | study: EMG produced TPA metagenomics assembly of... | reverse complement strand
CATCCTTTTTGGGGATGGAGCAGGAGCAGTTGTACTGAAAGCAGAAGAAAAGCGGCAGATATGCCCAGGTAACACAGTCCATCGGAAAAAAAGGCGGTGCACTTACACTGCGAAGCAGAAACCAGATCCAATACGAAACAGATCCCAAAAGCAAAAGAAACCTACATACAAATGAATGGAAAAGAAGTTTTTACCTTCGCAGTTTCGAAAGTTCCGGAGGCAGTAAAAAATCTTCTTTCCAGAGAAAAAGTTCCATGTGAGGACATCCGATATTATCTTCTTCATCAGCAAACGAGCGGATCATCCGCTCAGCAGCAAGGCGAATAGGAGAAGACATTTCCAAGTTTCCCATGAATATGGATGAATACGGAAATACCTCATCAGCAAGTCTTCTGATCCTTCTGGATGAGGTGAAAAAAAGCGGAAAACTGCAGAGAGGCGATAAGCTGATACTTGCAGGTTTCGGCGGTGGATTGACATATGGAGCGAGTTTGATTGAGTATTAATTTCCCGGAGGTAAAAAATGAAAACGAGAATCACAGAATTACTTGGTATTGAATATCCTGTCATTCAGGCGGTATGGCCTGGGTAGCAGATCATCATATTGCAGCTGCTGTATCTGAAGCTGGCGGCCTTGGGCTGATCGCAGCAGCCAATGCACCGGCTGAATGGGTTCGCGAGCAGATCCGCGAGGCAAAAAAGCTGACAGACAAGCCTTTTGGTGTAAACATCATGCTTATGAGCCCAAGTGCAGATGAGGTTGCAAAGATTGTAGTAGAAGAAGGAATCAAGGTGGTAACAACAGGTGCCGGAAGTCCTGAGAAATACATGGAAGCATGGAAAACAGCCGGAGTAAAAGTTATTCCGGTGGTTGCATCAGTAGCTCTTGCAAGAAGAATGGAACGTTGTGGTGCAGATGCTGTTGTGGCAGAGGGAACGGAGTCAGGCGGACATATCGGAGAGACAACAACAATGGCACTGGTGCCACAGGTTGTTGATGCAGTACAGATCCCGGTGATCGCAGCAGGCGGAATCGCAGACGGCCGCGGAATCGCGGCAGCCTTTATGCTGGGAGCAGAAGGTGTACAGATGGGAACACGTTTCGTAGCAACTGAGGAATGTAATGTCCATGAGAATTATAAGCAGTTCCTTCTGAAAGCAAAAGATATCGATACAAGAGTAACCGGCCGTACCACAGGCCATCCGGTACGTACGTTAAGAAATCCGATGACAAAAGAATATCTGGAAAAAGAAGCAGCAGGAGCATCTTTTGAGGAGCTTGAGATGCTCACACTTGGAGGACTTCGCAAGGCTGTTGTAGATGGTGATGTAAAAACAGGAAGCGTCATGTCCGGCCAGATCGCAGGAATGGTGAAAGATGTGCCGACCTGTAAAGAGCTTATGACGAGACTGATCGCGGAAACGAAGGAAGCTGTAAAAAAACACGCTTTTCTTGTGGAGGAATAAGCAAATGGGAAAAATAGCATTTATCTTTCCAGGCCAGGGCGCACAGAAAGCTGGTATGGGAAAAGATTTTTATGAAAAATATGACACAGCAAAAAAGGTTTTTGATTCAGCCAGTGAGTGGCTGGATCTTGACATGAAAGCTCTCTGCTTTGAGGAGAATGATAAACTTGACCTTACCGAGTATACACAGGCGGCACTTGTCACAACCTGTCTTGCAATGGAAAAAGTAACAGAAGAAATGGGACTTCACCCGGACGTGACAGCAGGGTTAAGCCTTGGAGAATACTGTGCCATTGAAGCAGCAGGCGGCATGGATTTGAAAGATGCCATTACAACGGTAAGAAAAAGAGGAATCCTTATGGAGCAGGCTGTTCCGGCAGGACAGGGCAGCATGGCAGCTGTAATGGGAATGGAAACAGAGAAGATCGAGGAAGTGATTGCAGATATTCCGGATGTGAGCATTGCCAATTATAACTGTCCGGGGCAGATCGTGATCACAGGACTTGCACAGGCAGTCAGTGAAGCTTCCGAAAAACTGAAAGAAGCAGGTGGAAGAAGAGTGATCCCGTTAAATGTGAGTGGTCCTTTCCATTCTGCAATGCTGAAAGAAGCAGGAAAAGAGCTGGGCAAGGTTCTGGAAAATGTCACTCTTCATCCACTTCAGATCCCATATGTCACAAATGTAACAGCAGAGTATGTGGAAGATTCAGCAGAGACAAAAGCATTTCTGGAAGAACAGATCGCTTCTTCTGTCCGCTGGCAGCAGAGTGTAGAAAATATGATCAGCCAGGGAGTTGATACATTTGTAGAGATCGGACCAGGAAGAACTCTTGCCGGATTCATGAGAAAGATCAACAGGAACGTAAAAGTATATAATATCCAGACAGTAGAAGATGCAGAAAAAGTCTGCCAGGAAATCGGATGAAGATAATCGCCCAGAAAGGAATTCATATGTCAGATAAAAAAATCGCAGTAGTAACAGGCGGTGCGCGTGGAATCGGAAAAGCATTGCCATGGAACTTGCAAAAGCAGGAAATATTGTAGTGATCAATTATAATGGTTCAGCAGACAAAGCAGAAGAGACAAAAAAAGAGATTGAGGCAGCTGGTGGACAGCAGATGTGATGCAGTGCAACGTGGCAGATTTTAATGCGTGTGAGACTTTTTTCAAGGTTATTGCAGAAAGATATGAAGAGTCGATATCCTGGTAAACAATGCGGGAATCACAAAAGACGGACTTCTCATGAAGATGAGTGAAGAAGATTTTTCCAGAGTAATTGATGTGAATCTGAAAGGTACGTTCAACTGTATCCGACATGTGTCCAGAATGATGCTGAGACAGCGAAGTGGCCGGATCATCAGCTTGCGTCTGTAGTAGGTCTCCACGGAAACGCAGGACAGGCCAACTACGCAGCCTCAAAAGCAGGAATCATCGGTCTGACAAAATCCGCTGCAAAAGAGCTTGCATCCAGAGGAATCACCGTAAACGCCATTGCCCCGGGATTTATCAAAACAGATATGACAGACGTGCTTTCTGACAAAGTAAAAGAAAATATCGCGGCATCTATTCCAATGGGAAAAATGGGAACAACAGAAGATGTGGCAAAAGCAGCAGCATTTCTGGCATCTGACGGTGCACGTTATATCACAGGACAGGTGCTCAGTGTAGATGGCGGAATGGCAATGTAGAGGAGATTTGAGGATGAAAAGACGAGTAGTAGTAACAGGACTTGGCGCAGTAACACCTATCGGAAATGATGTGGAAAGCTTCTGGAACGGAGTAAAAGAAGGAAAAGTAGGAATCGGGCCGATCACCCGTTTTGATACAACAGGATATAAGGCAACACTGGCAGCGGAGCTGAAGGATTTTGTGGCAAAAGACCGTATGACCCGAGAACAGCCAGAAGAATGGAGCCTTTTCCCAGTATGCAGTAGCAGCTGCTCTGGAAGCTGTGGAAAATGCAGGCCTTAAGATGGAGGAGGAAGATCCGTACATGGTAGGCGTGATCATCGGTTCCGGTGTGGGAAGCTTCAGGCAACAGAGCTTAATGAAAAGAAGCTTGTGGAAAAAGGCCCGTCAAGAGTTGATCCACTTCTTGTTCCGAAAATGATCACAAACATGGCAGCAGGAAATGTTTCCATTGCAACCGGTGCAAAAGGAAATGTACTAACGTTGTAACTGCATGCGCAACAGGAACCCACTGTATCGGAGATGCTTTCCGTGCGATCCAGTGCGGGGATGCAGATGTAATGCTTGCAGGTGGAACAGAAGGCGCGATCTGCCCCATCGGAATCGCAGGATTTTCAAGTCTGACAGCCTCTCCACAAGCGAAGATCCGCTGCGTGCATCCATTCCTTTTGATAAGGACAGAGGCGGTTTTGTTATGGGCGAAGGTGCCGGCATTGTGGTTCTGGAAGAGCTTGAGCATGCGAGAAAAAGAAATGCCAATATTCTTGCAGAGGTTGTTGGCTACGGTGCAACAGCAGACGCATTTCACATTACTTCTCCGGCAGAGGACGGAAGCGGAGCAGCACGTGCTATGGAAAACGCCATGAAAGAGGCGGGAGTTGCACCTGAGGAAGTTGACTACATTAATGCACACGGAACCGGAACACATCATAACGATCTTTTTGAGACAAGAGCTATCAAGCTTGCGTTTAAAGATGCTGCAAAAAATGTGAAGATCAACTCCACAAAATCCATGGTGGGACATCTTCTGGGAGCAGCCGGAGCTGTTGAATTTATTGTGTGTGTGAAATCCATTCTGGACGGCTTTATCCACCAGACAGTGGGAACGAAAGAGACAGAGGAAGAGCTTGATCTCAACTATATGATCGGTGCGCCTGCCAGTCAGGAAGTACGTTATGCAATGAGTAATTCCCTTGGTTTTGGCGGCCACAACGGAACAATACTTGTGAAGAAGTATGAGGAGGAGTGAAAATGGAGTTTAACCAGATCCTTGAGCTGATCGATCATGTATCAGCATCAGAGCTTACCGCTTTTACATACGAGACAGATGATCTGACACTGACAATGAGCATGGAAAACCACAGATCATCCAGGGTGTTATGGGGGAAACTGTGGAGAACATCCCGGCAGCAGGAATGACAGGTGGAAAAGTCCGCAGGGCAGTTCAGAAGACGGCAGACCAGGTGAATACAGAAGCGCAGAACAACCAGTCAGCATCTGCTGTGCAGGAAAGTAAGAGGCAGTCAGAAACCGTAACAGATACATCAGCTCCGTCCGAGGCTGCTTCTGATCAGTCCGGAAACCTGGTAACATCCCCACTGGTAGGAACTTTCTATGCGGCTCCATCCCAGGATCTCCCTCCTTACGTCCAGGTAGGAGATAAGGTGAAAAAAGGTCAGGTTCTTGCAATCGTGGAGGCCATGAAACTGATGAATGAGATCGAAAGTGATTTCGATGGAGAAATTGCAGAGATCTATGTGGAGAATGGAAAGCCTGTGGAATACGGACAGAAACTTTTTCGCATTAAATAAAAATTACAGATAAAGAACAGATACAGCTGCGGATGAAATATGCAATGATCTTCGGTCAGCACGCTTCACCGAAGCTTTTCAGGAGGATAAATAAATGAAACATCTTGATGTAAAACAGATCGAGGAGATCATCCCACACAGACATCCGTTTCTCCTTGTAGATTATATTGAGGACTATGAACCAGGCGAGTTTGCGGCAGGATATAAATGCGTAACTTTCCGTGAGGATTTTTTCAGAGGACATTTTCCACAGGAGCCGGTAATGCCGGGAGTCCTTATGGTAGAAGCACTGGCACAGGTAGGTGCAGTTGCCATTCTTTCCCTGGAGGATATGAAGGGAAAAACAGCGTACTTTGGCGGTATCAACAAATGCAAATTCCGCAGAAAGGTAGTTCCGGGAGACAAGCTTCGTCTTGAGACAAAGATTATCCGCAGAAAAGGTCCTGTAGGAATCGGCTCCGCGGTGGCATCTGTTGACGGGAAAGTTGCTGTAGAGGCAGAGCTTACATTTATGATCGGGTAAGGTGATTGTATGATTCGAAAGTTACTGATCGCCAATAGAGGCGAGATTGCGGTGCGTATTATCCGTGCCTGCAGGGAAATGGGAATTGCAACAGTGGCCGTTTATTCTGAGGCAGATGAGGAAAGTCTCCATACACAGCTGGCAGACGAAGCAATCTGCATTGGCCCGGCCTTCCGCACAAAGCTATCTGAACATGGAACAGATCATCAGTGCAACCATGGTTTCCGGTGCGGATGCCATTCATCCGGGCTTTGGCTTTCTTTCTGAAAATGCCAGATTTGCAGAGCTTTGTGAGAAATGCGGCATCACTTTTGTAGGCCCTCCATCAAAAGTAATCCGTATGCTTGGCAACAAACAGATTGCAAGAAGCACAATGATAGCTGCAGGAGTTCCTGTAGTTCCGGGAAGTGAAGGCTCTGTGGATGATATTGAGACAGGTCTTAAGGAAGCTGAGCGAATCGGTTATCCTGTAATCATCAAGGCGGCTCTCGGAGGCGGCGGAAAAGGTATGCGTGTGCAAATACGCCGGAAGAATTTCCGGAGGCCTATGCAACAGCCAGAAAAGAATCCGAGATCGCTTTTGGCGACGGTACTATGTACATTGAACATTTTGTGGTAAATCCAAGGCATATCGAGTTTCAGATCCTTGCAGACAGCCAGGGAAATGTGATCCACCTGGGAGAGCGTGACTGTTCCATCCAGAGAAATCACCAGAAGATGATCGAGGAATCCCCAAGTGCTGCAGTGTCCGATGAGCTGAGAGAAAAAATGGGCCACGCAGCAGTGACAGCAGCCAAAGCAGCAGGTTATGTAAATGCCGGAACTATCGAATTCCTTCTGGAGCCTGACGGAAAGTTCTGGTTTATGGAAATGAACACAAGGATCCAGGTAGAGCATCCGGTAACAGAGTGGGTCACAGGAATCGATCTTGTAAAAGAACAGCTGAAGATCGCATCCGGAATGCCGCTTGGGATCACTCAGGATAATGTCCGTATTATGGGACATGCAATTGAATGCAGGATCAATGCAGAGAATCCGCAGAAAAATTTCCGTCCGTCACCTGGAAAGATCAAAGGTGCACATTTTCCGGGGGGAAACGGAATCCGTGTGGATACCTGTGTATACAACGGCTGTAAGATCCCGCCATACTATGATTCCATGCTTGCCAAGCTTATTGTCCATGCAGATAATCGCCGGGATGCCATTGCAAAAATGCAGAGTGCACTTGGGAAGTGATCATTGACGGAATTGATACAAACATTGACTATCAGTATGAAATTTTAAAAAATGAGGATTATCAGTCCGGGAACTTTGACACTGGCTTTCTTGCCAGCCATACCATTGCAGGAGTGAAGATCAATGAGAATTAAGCACATGTTCAAAAAAACAGTCATGGATATCCGCGGTGAGGAGCGTGAAAATACGCCCGAAGTGCCGGATAACCTGATGCGAAAATGCAATGCCTGCAAAGCAGCGGTTTTTGTAGATGAGGTAAAACAGAATCATTATATCTGTCCTCACTGTGGCAATTATTTTCATATGCCTGCATACAGACGGATCAAAATGATCGCAGACAGAAAGAGCTTTGTGGAATGGGATGCCGAGATGGAGGAACAGAATCCTCTTCAGTACAGAGGATACGAGGAAAAGCTCCGTGCACTTCAGGAGAAAACAGGGCTTAACGAAGCTGTTGTAACTGGTAAATGTACCATAAAAGGGATATCTGTGGCTTTAGGTGTCTGCGACTGTCGTTTCATGATGTCCAGTATGGGAAAAGTAGTAGGAGAAAAAATCACCCGTGTTTTTGAGCGTGCCACAGAAGAGAAGCTTCCTGTGATCCTCTACATCTGCTCCGGTGGTGCCAGAATGCAGGAGGGACTTGTATCCCTGATGCAGATGGCAAAAACAAGCATGGCACTTCGCAAGCACAGCGATGCAGGACTTCTCTATGTTCCGGTTCTCACAGATCCTACAACAGGTGGCGTAACCGCAAGCTTTGCTATGCTGGGAGATATCATTCTGGCAGAGCCGAAAGCTCTCATCGGTTTCGCGGCCCAAGAGTCATCGAGCAGACTATCGGCCAGAAGCTTCCAAAAGGATTCCAGAAAGCGGAGTTTCTTCTGGAGCATGGATTTATTGATAAGATCGTGGAACGTGATGATCAGAGGATCGTGCTGGCAGATATTTTGAAATTGCATGAGAATAAAGGCAAAATTCCAGTACATCCAAGGTAGCTGAATCGCATATATCAGACAAAAGTAACGGGAATACTGTATGGCCGAAATTTATCCCATCCGGTAGCTTCACTCCATGGGAGCATGTTCAGCTCGCCAGAGCCAAGACCCGTCCAACCGGAAAAGACTATATCGAAGCCCTCTTTGATGATTTTATAGAATTTCACGGCGACCGCCACTGCGGTGATGATGCAGCGGTAATCGGCGGTGTGGCTTTCTTTCATGGTCATCCGGTAACAGTCCTTGCCCAGGAAAAAGGCGAAGGAACGAAAGAAAACATAGCCCGGAATTTCGGAATGGTTTCCCCGGAAGGTTACTGGAAATCCTTACGTCTTATGCAGCAGGCTGAGAAATTCCATCGCCCGGTGATCTGTCTGGTGGATACTCCCGGTGCTTTCTGCGGACTGGAAGCAGAAGAGCGAGGACAGGGAGAAGCCATCGCAAAAAATCTCTACACACTGGCAGGTCTTACCGTCCCGGTGCTTTCCATTGTGATCGGAGAAGGCGGAAGTGGCGGTGCCCTTGCATTTGCAGTTTCAGACGAAGTATGGATGCTGGAGCATTCGGTTTATTCCATTCTTTCCCCGGAAGGCTTTGCATCCATTCTCTGGAAAGACAGCAAAAAAGCAAAGGAAGCAGCTGAAGTGATGAAACTGACAGCAGCAGATCTCTGTGAGATGGGAATGATAGAGCACGTAATTCCGGAAACAGAACCGGTAAGTCGGGAGAATATGGAAGATGTAGCCGGCTGTCTGGAAAATGGAATTGCAGACTTTCTTGAAAAATACAGCGGTAAAGAACCGGAGGAACTTCTGGAACATCGTTATCAGCGGTTCAGGAAAATGTAAAGTGAAAATCCAGTGGAAAAAAACCTATATTTATGTTACGATGGCTTCATAAACAGAGAACCGGGGAGATTTTTTGACTCCGGAGAAACAGGAGAGGGACAGGAGTGGATAATCGGGAAGTTATCAATGATGTGCTGGTGCATCTGTTCAATGAGATCCTTCGTCTGGAGGAAGAAGCCATCATCACAGATAAATATAAAGATATCTCCAATAATGATATGCACATTATTGAGGCAGTTGGCCTGGGTGGAGGCAATATGTCTTCTATCGCAGCCAAGCTGAACATTACAGTGGGATCGCTTACAACCTCTATGAACAGTCTTGTGAAGAAAGGCTATGTGAAAAGGGAGCGAAGCGAGAAGGACCGCCGTGTTGTATTTATCCAGCTTACCAACAAGGGACGTATGGCATACCACCATCATGCGGAATTTCACAGACAGATGACAGAAGCTGTGCTGGCAGAACTGAATGAGGATGAGACAGAAGTACTTGTAAAAGCACTGGACGGACTGCGTAAGTTTTTCAGGCAGTATCATGAACAATAAAGAAATCAAAATAAAAGCATCAGGATCGGTAACGAAAGACAGCTGCCGGTTCTGATGCTTTTTGCCTGTTTATTATTCGTCCCATCCATCCTGGAAACGGATGTTAACAGAGATATTGCGGACAACGTCGCCTTCTTTCAGATCCAGGTCGCTCTCCTCGGAAACAGGAGGAAGTTTGCCCTCGAATTCCATCAGTTCTGTGTAGATCCAGTCATAGGCAGCTGCGTTGGCGTTCTCAATGGCATCGTCCAGAGTATCGCCTTTCGCTTCGCAGCAGGCAAGATCCGGAAAAAAAGCGTTGTATTTTTTGTCTTCTGTGGGACGGAAAACTGCAGGATATATAAATTTCATTGGTGTGGTTCCTTTCTGATTTAAAATGCTGTAGATTCAGGGCATTGCCATAAAATAAGGTTTTGCCCAATTGTGATAAGTATATACCAATTTTAAAATGAGGGCAAGAGAATGAACAGATTGATACACTATAACTATTCAGAAGATTATCAACAGAGTACAGAGGATTCAGGTACAGACAAATTTGAGAATAATGATAAGCTAAACTATAATCAGAAAACTGTCAGATATAAGAAAAAAAAGATAGACATATAAGAGTTCTTGTCCTTGTATGAAGGATAATCAGATGCTATACTGTGTTATGTAGAGCATAAAACAGGTTACTGTGACCGAAACAGGCAGTGACCGGAACGGCGGTTTGATAGAACCGGACGGGAGGAACGTTTATGATTTATACAGCTTTGACGAAAAAAGCTATGAAGGTGGCATACGAGGCACATCATGGACAGACAGATCGAAGCGGAACACCTTATATTTTTCATCCATTTTATGTAGCGGAGCAGATGGATGATGAGATCAGTGTGTGTGTAGCACTTCTTCACGATGTTGTGGAAGATACAGAGATTACATTTGAAGATCTGGAAAAAGATTTTCCGGAAGAAGTTGTAGAGGCACTTCGTTTTCTGACAAGAGATAAGAGTATGAATTATTTTGCTTATATCCGCAATCTTCGAAAGAATCCAATTGCAAAAAAAGTGAAGCAGGCTGATCTGCTCCACAATTCTGATGTAACACGTCTTACTGACTGCGAAAATATTTCTGCCCGACAGATTTCTCGTTTGCATGGAAGATATAAACGGGCTCTGGAAATCCTTCAGGAAACTTTCTGAGTTTATTTTAGCATAAGTCATATGTTGACTTTTATTCAGTTATTTTTCATGCGTATGGATCACGCAAAAATATCCGTGACTTCAGATATTATTGTGGATCTTCTTAGCGGAAGTTGTATGGGTATTTTGCATAAATAGCCATGTAGTACTCCATTGCGTATTTGATAAAGTCTTTGATTTTTCTCATTTTGTTTTCCTCCTCTTTTCTTTAACTTACAAATGTATTATAATAGACCATCGGAAATATTAACGTGCCAAAAACACAAAAAAAAGTAGTCAAATCTTGCAGGAGAGAAAATACATGTTTCCAGTATACGAAGAAAAAAAAGAAGAATCTCCATGTTCATTTAAGGACATCTGCACATGCTTCTCCTCATCTGCATAATTCCATAGAGTTCATTTATATTACAGAAGGAACTTTGGAACTGGGAATGGGACAGGAGCTTTTTCATATGGAAGAAGGGGACTTCGCGGTGATCTTTCCGGATGTGATCCATCATTATCAGGTTTTTTCACAGGGGGAGAATAAGGCGGTTTATCTCTGGGCAAAGCCTGCTCTGGCTGGACAGTTTGCAGATGTTATCCAGAGCAGCTGTCCGCAGAACCCTGTTATAAAAAAGAGAATGTTCATCGTGATATCGTGAATGCGGTGAGCTGTCTCAGGGTCAGCCGGAAAGAACCGGACAGCAGCCTTGTGATAGAACAGGCTTACGTGCAGATTCTTCTGGCAAGGAGTATTCCCTGCTTTCGCCTGATGGAGAAAAGCAGCGTGGAGAGTAACGATATCATCTATCAGACCGTGTCCTACATAGCCAGACATTTCCGTAATGAAGTTTCCCTGGAAAAGATGGCAAGGGATCTTGGAATCAGCAAGTTTACGCTGTCCAGAGTTTTTTCGGGAACTTTTCACAGGAATTTCAACCAGTTTCTTAATGAACAGCGTCTGAATTATGTGACAGTCCATCTGGAATGTACGGATGATAGTATCACAGATATCTGTATGAACGCAGGATTTGAGAGCCAGAGGACTTTTAACCGGGTATTTCGTGAGCGGTACCGTATGACTCCGCGGGAATACCGGAATTTATACAGAGAGAAATATTTACGAGAGGAACTAACATGATCACAGTAGAGCTGGAACATTTCAGCCTTGATAAGATATGCGATTCCGGGCAGTGCTTCCGGATGAAGAAACTTGGAGACGGACATTTTTCCATGGTGGCAGGAGACCAGTATCTGGAAATGCACCAGAAGAATGGAATTGTGGATTTTTACTGTTCCCAGGAAGAATTTATCTGTTACTGGGTGAGATATTTTGACCTGGATACAGACTATGAGGTGTATATGAATGCTGCTAATCCCAGGGATAAATATCTTAATGCAGCAATAGAAGCGGGGGATGGAATCCGCATTTTAAGGCAGGATCTATGGGAAATGATCGTTACATTTCTGATCTCCCAGCAGAATAATATCAAACGTATCCGCAAATGTATTGAGACGATCTGCCGGATGTATGGAGAACGAAAATTTTCGACGGAAGGCGTGGAATATTATACATTTCCTGCAGTGGAAGCCTTAAGTCAGGTAACGGAGGCAGATTTACGTGCGTGTGGACTTGGATATCGGGCAAAATATATTGCAGTGACTGCAAGAACTATTGCATCCGGCGAGATTTCGCTGGAAAGAATCTATGATATGAGCTACCACAGAGCCAAAAAGGAGCTGCTGAAACTTTGCGGTGTAGGGGAAAAAGTTGCAGAGTGTATCTGTCTTTTTGCACTGCATCATATGGATGCTTTTCCGGTGGATACTCACATCCGGCAGGTGATGGATGTACATTATAAAAGAGGCTTTCCAAACCGCAGATACAAAGGAATGAGGGGAATCATGCAGCAGTATATTTTTACTATGACTTGTACTCATAACCTGCGGATGCTATCATAGTTCATGACAAAAGAAAATTTCACGGAGGTGAGAAAGCGATCAGAATACATTTACTGAGATTAAGACGACCACATATAAAAAAGAAAGAAAACAGCTATTACATCCGTGGCTACAAAGGAACAGAGGTGATCATCCGCACAGATCACGAAATATTGAAGCGTATCACATACGAGCGTACCTGCGTGAAATATGTCCGGATCATGGCGAAGTATGATACAGAAACGAAATATATTTACACAAGAAAAGGAAAGAAGAGAAGCCGTTTTATTGTGATACCAGGCGTTCCGGTGAAGAGTGAGAATACCATGCCACGTGCAGTACGAACTGTTTTACATGCACTTTCCTACGGTGGGATCGAGGTGGATGCCTCCAGGAAGTTGGCAGACATAAAGAAGATGGATCCAATGAGGATCTTTTACAAAACATTGGATGCGGAGGTTTATAATGGAGATTATAAGGTTCCCGTCCGGCTGTTCTTTCCAAATGAAGAGGCCATGGAAAATGGCGCGGCCTCCGGCAAAAAACCTCCGGTCATTCTGTTTTTCCATGGCGGTGGCTGGGTGACAGAAAGCGTGGAGAATTATGAGCGTGTATGTGCCAGAATGGCACAGTCTACCGGACAGATCGTGGCATCTGTGGAGTACAGGCTTGCACCGGAGTATCGGTTTCCTGTGGGACTGATGGACTGTTATGCAGCTGCGAAGGTTTTTTATACCAACCGTTTTCTGCTGAATACAGATCCGGATCGTATTACGATCATGGGAGACAGCGCAGGAGGAAATCTGGCAGCAGCTGTGTGTATGATGGCCAGAGATCGGGGAGAATTTTTTTCCGAAAAAACAGATTCTCATTTATCCGGCACTGAACAACTGTTATACAGAAGAATCACCATTCGATCTGTAAGGACAAACGGAACAAGGGTATGCTTCTCACTGCTGAGAAGATGGAGGACTATCTGAAGCTTTATGAGAGCAGTCCGAAGGACAGGCAGAATCCGTATTTTGCACCGATCCTGGCGAAAGATTTCCGAAATATGCCGGATACATTGATCCTGACAGCTGAGTTTGATCCTCTCCGTGATGAGGGGGAGGCTTTTGGCAAAAAGCTGAAGGCAGCGGGAAACCGTGTGGAAGTGCACAGGATCGCAGGTGCGTTTCATGGGTATTTTGCACTGGGAATTAAATTCCTGCATGTGCAGGAGAGTTTTGAATATATGAACCGTTTTCTGGAAAAAGAAGAACAGGAGTAAGCATTTAACTGAATCAGGGTAGTTCAGGCAAGGTTACGAAAAACAATAAACGGACAGGAAATGGAAGAAAAGAGCACAGTCCCGGATAATGGATACTAGATGCTTGACAGGAAGAAGGAGAGTAACATGAAAAACGAGTACAGACAGTGGAGAAAACTGGATAATGCAGCACTGGCGTTCCCGGCTGTGACAGGAAAGAATGATACAAGAGTATTTCGTTTTTACTGTGAACTGAAAGAAGAAATAAAAGAAGAAACTTTGCAGGCGGCACTGGACCGGACAATGGAAAAATATCCTCTTTTCCGTGCTGTCCTCCGTAAGGGACTATTCTGGTTCTATCTGGAGCGGCGTGATATTCCGGCAGTGGTGAAAGCAGAGACAGGTGCACCCTGCAGCGGCCTTTATATCCCGGACAAAAAAACACTTCTTTTCCGGGTGAGTTATTATAAGAACAGGATCAATTTCGAGGTATTCCATGCCCTCACTGATGGAACAGGAGCTATGCATTTCCTGATGGAGCTTGTGAAGAATTATATTCAGGAAGCACATCCCGGGAAAAATCTCCCGGAGCTTTTTCCGGATGAGAATGTTACAGGTAAGGATATGGAAGAGGACAGCTTTTCCCAGTATTATTCTTCCGATGCACCGAGGAAACGGGAGTCCAAGAAGCCGGCATTCAGCTGAAAGGCGAGAAGCTGCTGCAGGAAGATATGAGTATCACGGAAGTCTGTATTCCGGTAAAAGAGATCCATTCCAGGGCAAAAGCGTCAGGCGTGTCCATCACTGTTTTTCTCACAGCAGCTCTTATATGGGCAATCCATGAGGAAGTACCGCAGAATCAGCTGAAAAAACCGATCGGTCTGATGATCCCTGTGAATTTAAGAAACTATTTTCCATCCCAGTCTATGGCGAATTTCTTCGGATGGATCGAGATCAGCTGTTATTTTCAGCCGGAGACTACATTTAAAGATATTCTGGAATCTGTGAAGGAGCAGTTTAAAAAAGAACTGAGCAGGGATGTGATCGCTGCGAAGCTAAATGACCTGGTCAGCCTGGAGAAGAATCCTGTGCTGCGGCTTGTGCCGCTGGAGATCAAGACTCCGTTTCTTCTGGCTGGTACAACTCTTGGAGGAAGGTCAATTACAGCTATCTATCCAATGTGGGAATTATCAGGATGCCGGAGGAATACAGGGAGTATATTCAGAGATTCGGACTTTTTGCAAGCACAGACAGCCTGCAGCTTTGTTCCTGCTCTTTTGGAGATGAGATGGTATTAAGCTTTACATCGAAAATACCAAATGGAAATATCGAGCGGAATTTTGTGGAGAAGCTGAAAGAGGAACAGGTGTCCTGTGAGGTCCGGGAGAATGATTTTCCGGGACAAAAAGAGGAAAGAAAACAGCCTGCAAAAATTTTTGAGAGTTTTACATTTCTCTGTATTGTGCTGGCTGTGGTGTGTAATCTGATCGATTTTCTGGCTAACGGACATATGGGCTGGGCCTGGTTTGTAACGGCAGGGGCGTTTTGCACCTGGCTGATGGTTTCGGTTGCTTATGTGAAGCGGCGGAATCTTCTGAAGAATGAGATGTGGCAGCTGGTGATAGTAGCTGTGGCTGGAGTTTTGTGGGATGTGCTTACAGGCTGGAGAGGATGGTCTGTGGATTATCTTCTGCCTCTTGGTGCACTGGCTGTGATCTGTTCCATGTGGGTGATCACTGCAGTTCAGAAGCTGGAGGCTGCGGAATATATGATCTATCTTATGGAAGCGGGAGCTTTCGGAGGGGTGATTCCGGTGATTCTGCTGGCAGCAGGAGTGGTGACAGTCCTGTATCCGTCACTGATCTGTGTGTGTGTCAGCTTTCTGATGCTGGTGTGGCTGTTTCTGTTTAAGAGAAAAGATACAGTCCGGGAGATTCAGAAGAAGTTTCGGGTTTAAAACCCGAAATCTTCATAATCCTCCGGTGTGAACTTGTGATAGATCATATGCTCACCTTCCAGGGACAGACAATACCGGTAATCGTCCGGGATGCCGTCTTCGAAATATACGAGATAATCAAATCCTGTGCCAGTAGTTTTCTCTAAATGAACATGCCGGGAATACGCGTGGAACACTTCCATCACCTCATCCAGAGTACAGCCGTGGTGTGCGACTGTATTGATGAAGTGCACTAGGAATTCACTTGGTTTTTTGTTTTCATGCACATAATCAGAAGCCTGGGGAGGCAGGGTGATACAGAAACGTTCATTTTTGGAAGAGGCTTTCACTTTTCCGAGACGTTCCTCTGCATAAGCAGAAAATTCTTCCAGTGCATGCATCATTTCTTCTTCTGTAAGTTCTGTTCCAAGAAGTCGGTTCAGAGACTGCAGCGGATAATAGAAGCGTGTTACACCGCTCATATATCCGATCTTAACCTGTTGTTCCTGGATCATGTCCAGAAGATTATTTTCCAGTTTTTTGAAATTCATAATGTTGTCCTTTCCGGAGTTTGAATATACGCTTTATAGTACTTTGCATATCTGCAGGTATTGTATATCAGACTCCATTTTTTTCACAGATATCGCTGAGACAGCAGCGGTCGCAGTAAGGCTTTGTCCGTGCTGTACAGACATCTCTTCCGTGGTTTACAAGCCGATGGCAGAGGTCATTGCCCTCCTCTGGCGGAATGATCTTCCAGAGTTCCATTTCCACTTTTTTCGGGTCCTTCAGGTCATGGACAAGACCGATGCGGTTGGAAAAGGCGGATACAGTGGGTATCTGTTTACAATGGCTGGTTTGCCGAATACATCACCCATGATAAGGTTGGCACTTTTGCGGCCAACTCCCGGGAGTTTTAAGAGGGCGTTGAAGTCTTCCGGAACCTTGCGTGATACTGCTCATGGAGAATACGCATGCACGCACTGATATCCCTGGCCTTGCTTTTTCCAAGTCCGCAGGGACGTACGATCGCTTCAATATCTTCCGGTTCGGCAGCAGCAAGAGCTTCCACATCCGGGTATTTTGCATAGAGGTCCTGGACGACTACATTGACCCGGGCATCTGTACATTGGGCTGCCAGACGGACGCTTACCAGAAGCTTCCAGGCATCATCATAATCTAGGTACAGTCTGCGTCAGGATATTTTTTTTTAAACGGCTGATGACTTCAAGAGCCAGTTCCTGTTTAGTCATTTGTATGATCGATCCTTTCGATAGAATGATAAGTTCTGTAAGGGAATGTTTGAATGTAAAATTGTGCAGCAAATGCGGATCGCGAATATCTGCCGGATTCGCCTGTCTGCTACAGCTAGTATGGCTCACGCTAATTAGCGACCTGCTTCATTTGCATAAATTCCCATCTACTGCGTTGTCGTCAATCGCCGTAGCCACCGCTACGCCTCATTCCTTCGCCTTGTAGATGAAAATTTATCCAGCATGAATCAGATTGTTAATTAGCGTGAGTCATACTAGGATGATACCACAGTAATCAGAGAATTACAAGGTTGCTGCCTGTACAGAGAATACACAGCTTCCAGTCAGTTAATCCCCCCCAGGGGCTTGTTAAAACACTGACAATTTGCTACATTAAACATAACCTGTGGGTATGGGAAGAGTTAGGAAAACCTTACCGGAACAGGCACTCATATCATAAAGAAAGCGCGGAGGAATCAACGTGGAAAAACTTCTCGATGAAATCGAATCATACTGGAATACCCGCACAGAAGGGTATTCCGAAGTTAATCATAAAGAGCTTGCAGGAACACAGAAAAATGCCTGGCTGAAGCTTCTGACCAGTTATTTTCCAGACAAGCCCAAGGAGGAGATCCGGATCCTGGATATTGGAACAGGCCCCGGATTTTTCCCTGTGATCCTGGCAGAAGCAGGATATAAAGTAGATGCTGTGGACTATACGGAAGGCATGCTGGAAAAAGCAAAGGAGAATGCGGGAGAGCTTTGCAAAAATATTCATTTTCAGCGTATGGATGCACAGAAACTGGAGTTTGCAGATAGCACTTTTGATATTGTAATTTCCAGAAACCTTACCTGGAATCTGGAGCATCCGGACATTGCCTACAGTGAGTGGGTCCGGGTACTGAAAGCAGGAGGAAGACTTCTGAATTTTGATGCCAACTGGTATGGTTATCTCTACGAAGAAGAGCAGAGAAAAGCATACGAAAATGACCGTAAAAATGTGGAAAGCAACAGCCTGGATGATCATTATCTCTGTACAGATATTGAACGTATGGAGCGGATTGCCCTGCAGGTTCCTCTTTCAAAAATCCACAGACCTCAGTGGGATGTAAAGACACTTCGAAATACAGGTCTTATGGGAATCCATACAGATACAGAAATCTGGAAAACAGTCTGGAGCGAGGAGGAGAGACTGAACTACCAGCCACTCCGATGTTCATGGTAACAGGTGTAAAGCCGGATCACTTCCTGAATCTTCCGGTAGTAGACGGCGAAAAAACAGAAGGTTTTCTCGAAATCGGAGACGGAGAATTTAAACTTCCTGCAACCATCATCCGTGGAAAAAATCCGGGAAAAACAGTTCTTGTCACAGCCGGTCTCCACGCCGGAGAATATGTGGGGATCCAGACCCTGATCGAGCTTTCAAAGAAGCTGAAGCCTGAGAATGTGAACGGACAGCTGGTTTTTGTAAAAGTGCTGAACAGGGAAGATTTTGAAAAGCGTGCGGGCAGCATCAGCTGGGAGGATGGAAAAAACCTGAACCGTGTTTTCCCCGGAAAAAAAGACGGCACACGTATGGAACGTCTGGCAGCAGCTGTCACAGAATCGCTGATTCAAAAATCAGATTATTACATTGACCTTCACGGCGGTGATGATTACGAGGAACTGACGCCTTATGTATATTTTGCAGGCGTGGCAAAGCCGGAGGTTGCAGAAGCTTCCCGAAAAATGGCAGAGCAGGTTGATGTTCCATATATGGTACAGTCAAATGTAAGCACAGGTGGTGCATATAATTATGCTGCCAGCACTCTGGATATCCCGGCAGTTCTTCTGGAACGCGGCTGCATGGGAACCTGGCAGAGGGAGGAAGTAGATTCCATGCGCAGGGATGTGCGGAATATTCTTTGCAGCATCGGAGCATATAATGGAATCCGTTCCCACAGTACTTATTACCCGCTGAAAATGGACGATGTCCGCTACCAGTGTGCAAGTGTCAACGGCCTCTGGTATCCGCTGAAAAACCGGGAGATATCATTCATCAGGATGAGATCCTTGGCGAGATCCGGGATTATGAAGGCAATGTTCAGGAAATCTGCCGGGCTGATATGGATGGCGTGATCCTTTATCAGGTATCCAGTCTTCAGGTTGTGGAAGGCGGCCCTGTGATCACCTACGGAAATATTGTGCGCGAAAAAGATGAGCGAAAAACAAGGATCGCCCAGTACTGGACAAAACGAAGTGACAGTTTCCTGGAACAGAGAAGATCTGAGCTTCACAGTGAACTTGCAGGCAGATGGCTTATCGAGCTTAAGAAACACCTTCCTGGGAAAAAGAATCTTAAGATCCTGGATGTGGGATGCGGAACAGGATTTTTACCATTCTTCTTGCAAAAGAAGGCCACGAGGTAACCGGTATCGACCTGACACCGGATATGATCGCCCATGCAAAAGAGCTTGCAGAGGAAGAGAACACGGTCTGCCGGTTTGCAGTGATGGATGCTGAGAATCCGGATTTTCCGGATGAGGAATTTGACGTGATCGTATCCCGAAATCTGACCTGGACGCTGCCGGATGCAGAGCATGCTTACCAGGAATGGTTCCGTGTGCTGAAACCAGGCGGAGTGATGATCAATCTGGATGCCAACTACGGTGCGGCAGATTTCGCAGATACTGCGGATCTTCCGGAAAACCATGCACATCATCAGATCCAGGATGATCTGATGCAGGAGTGTGAAGACATCAAACGCCAGCTTCCCATCAGCTCGTTCCTTCGCCCTGCCTGGGATCTGGAAACTCTGGGACGCATGGGAGTTGAGGAGTTTTCTTTTGACCTGGGAATCAGTAAACGTATTTATATAGAAAAAGATGAGTTTTACAATCCTACCCCGATGTTCCTGATTTTTGCGAAAAAACAGGGGTAGAAATATGCTGAATATAAAACAGATCCAGTATTTTGCAGCCTGTGCAAAAACAGGTTCTTTCAGCCAGGCTGCAGAGATACTTTTTACCACCCAGTCTAATGTAAGCAAGGTGATCCGCTCCATGGAGGATGACATGCGGACTCAGCTTTTTATCCGCCATGCAAAAGGTATCGAGCTGACTCCGGAGGGAGAGCGTGCATATGGTCATGTGCAGAAAATCCTGGAAAATATGAATGAACTGGAAATGCAGCAGCAGCCTCTTGCAAAAAGCAGTCTGAGTGTATGCTTTCATCCCAGCTCCTGGTTTGCGGATACTTTTGTAGAATATTATGAAACACACAAAAAGGACGATCTCCATTATCAGGTTTATGCAGCAGATACACACGAGATCGTAAGAAGAGTGAAATCGCGCCAGGATGATATGGGCTTTGCTTATGTGATGCAGAACCAGCTGGCAGCCTTTCAGTATTTTCTGTTACGGAATTATCTGGAATTTGAACCACTGACTGAGACGGAAGTAAATATATATACCGGGAAAAAAGATTCAGCGTCAGAGGTGGGAGAGTTTAAGATGTCCCAGCTGAGACTGATACAGAGATTCCCGGATGAATTTTCATCGGATAATTATCGGAATCTTGTGGAGGAAAACGGACATTCCGCAGTGGAAGCAGAGATGGTAGTGGTGACCAACAGTGACTATATCGTAGAACGTCTTCTGGGTTCCGGCGAGCTGTGCAATATAAGTGGAGCAGATCTTTCAGGCCGCGATCCCGGGTATTCCAGAGTGAAGTATACATTTCCGGGAGAAGGCCAGAGACTTGTTTATGGATGTATCAGAAGACGAGGTGAGACACTCAGTGACCAGGGAAAAGATTTCCTGAAATTTGTAAAGGGAAGATTTCAGACTTTATAAGCTGCAATAAAAATAAAGAAAAGACCAGCCGGGATTTTTCTGTGCAGAATAAGATTCTGCCGCAGGAAGATGCCGGCTGTTTTGTGTTTAACGGTATGGAATAAGAAAATTGGAATGCACATCTATGCCAAACCCGACTGACCCAATATCCCCATACCGGGGTTGTTCAAATGCCATTAGATGATAAAATAATATCAACAGCACAATCCGCGTGCTGCATATTAAACACTGTAATGCACACAACCTCCGCGCACTCCTGTTTGTGCATGCAAATGTTTTGTCGAATAATAACACGACCCTTTCAAAAGCAGTTATGGTTTTTGATACCATAACTGCTTTTGAAATATGAACGCAAATCACGAAGCGATTACGTTCATGAGCATGTAGCAGAAAGGAATGCGAATGTCTGTCTCACATGTAAGTAATGGGACGTGGGAAAGGAAAATTATGAACAAAGGAAATAAGATAGGTGCCCGGATCCTGAAACGGATCATTTTGTTTGCAGTAGTTATGTTTCTGCTGTCTGTCGTGGTTTTCTGGATGGCAAGACTTGCGCCGGGAGATCCTCTGCAGTCCTTTTACGGGGATTCTCTTGAGATGATGACCAGCGAAGAGATAGCTGCTGCCAGGACAAGGCTGGGACTTGATCAGGGAATCGCAGTACAATATGTAAAATGGCTTACCAATGCAGTTCATGGAGAGTTCGGACTGTCTTTGAAGTACAGGCAGCCAGTCATGAATGTGATAAAACCGCTGATCGGGAATACTCTGGTATTGGGGGGAGTCGCCTATGTAGTGATCTTTACGCTGGCAATCCTGATCGCAATATTCTGTACTCTTCATGAAGATCAGTGGATCGACCGTCTGATCTGTAAGATAGGAACAGTAGCCTTTTATGTGCCGGCTTTCTGGCTGGGGGTGGTACTGATACTGATCTTCAGCGTAAATCTGGGATGGTTTCCGAGCAGTGGCGCTTATGATGTCGGAATGGCAGACAGCATTGGCAATCGTATCAGACATATGGTACTTCCGCTTGTGGTTATGATCTTAAGTCATCTGTGGTATTACGCATATATGATACGAAACAATTTCTGGATGAGGTACGGAAAGATTACGTATTGCTTGCCAGGGCCAAAGGGCTTTCCAAAAGAAAAATTTTGTGGAAACACTGTCTCAGAAATGTAATGCCTACCATTGTAAGTATTATGGCGGTTTCAGTCCTCACGTAACCGGTGGAACAGTGACGGTCGAGGCAGTATTCAATTATGCAGGTATTGGAAATCTGGCAGTGGAATCTGCCAAATATCATGACTATAATCTTTTGATGGTAGATGTGCTGATCACGGGCTTTATCGTATTTTTAAGCAGTTTTATTGCACAGACTGTTAATGAGGAGATTGATCCGAGAATGAAGGATTCAGAGGTGAGAGTATGGTAGATAACAGTATGATTTCCGAAGAAGAGCTTTTCCGGTGGTAGGTTCTGGGTGGAAAACGTATGAAGTTCAAAAAAGAAAGAAAACATTCAGGGAAAAGCTGAAGGGAAAACCGGTTTTCTCCATGATTCTGCTGCTGATAGTTGTGTTGGGATGTGTATTTGCGAATCTTGTAGCAAATCATGATCCTTCAGGATTTTATCTCCGGAATCTGAATACACCGCCTGGAAGGGAATTTATTTTTGGAACGGATTCTCTTGGAAGAGATATCTATTCCCTGATCTGGTATGGAGGAAGAGTATCTCTGGTGATCGGAATTTCAGGAGCAGCGATCATTACTGTGATCGGTGTTACCTACGGATGCATCAGCGGAACGGCAGGACCAAAGGTTGATTCGGTCCTGATGCGATTTACGGAAATGTGTGGAAGTATTCCGACACTTCTTATGATACTGATCTTATCTGCTGTTTTTCAGGCAGATGATGTGATCGGCATTTCCGTTATCATTGGTATTACCGGATGGTTCGCACTGGCCCGTATCGTAAGAAGTGAAGTGCGGCAGATACGGAACAGCGATTATGTGATGTATGCAAGACTCTGCGGAGGAGGCTTTGGATATGTGATGTATTATCATCTGATACCGAATTTTGTTTCAGCGATCATGTTTGTGGTGATCTCATCTGTCAGCAGCTGTATCACTATGGAATCTACTTTAAGCTTTTTGGGACTGGGACTTCCGGCAGATGTAGTTTCCTGGGGAAGCATGCTTTCCCTGGCTAATAAAGCACTGATCATGAATACCTGGTGGGTGATCATGATACCGGGAGTTTTTCTGGTGGTTACTCTGATGTGTATTACCAATGTGGGAAGTTTTGTAAGAAGCGAAGTGAATAATAAATACAGCAATCTCTGATGGAAAATGATATGTGGAATGAAGCCGGTATCTGACAGGATATGGATAAAGCCAAACGAAGTGTGGATAACCGGTTCGAAAATAAGGAAAGATGAGGAAAACAAAAATGAAAAAGAGAACAGGGAACAGTCACGGAAAGAAATGTGCAGCAGTAACGCTTGCGGCAGTGACAGCAGTATGTACAGGAGCTGTAACAGGAGGTACAGTAACTGCATTTGCAGCAGAAGAAAACAAAACACTGGTTTATGCAGGAGAGTCGGAAAGTACGATCAATCCGCTTCTGAACAATCATGATGAGCTTCCGGATCTTATTTTTTCCGGACTGATGAAATATGATGCAAATGGAAAACCGGTAGAGGATCTTGCAGAGAGCTATACCTTTGATAAAGATACCAATACTTATACTTTTAAACTTCGCGATGGTGTGAAGTGGCATGACGGAGAAGCTTTTAATGCTGAAGATGTTGTATATACTTACAAAGAGCTTACAGAGGATGAAACCCTGGGTGCAAGCATTACCAGCAATTATCAGGATATCACAGATATCGAAGCACCGGATGATAAGACCGTAGTATTTACCCTGGATCAGTATGATGCTGCTATGCTGGACTATTTTACCATGGGAATCCTTCCGGAGCATCTTCTTGAAGGTGAAGATGTAAATACAACATCCTTTAACCAGAATCCGGTAGGAACAGGACGTTATAAATTCGAAGACTGGGATGCCACAGGTGGAATGATCACACTGAAACGAAATGAAGACTACTATGGAAAAGTTCCGAATATTGAAACAGTAGTATATCGTACCGTATCTGATGAGACTACCAAGCAACTATGCTCCAGTCCGGAGAAGCTGATCTTGCATGGCTGAATTCCAACTATGCTTCCCAGTTTAAGGACAAGGACGGATATAATTACTGGGAGTTTACAACAGCAGATTACCGTGGAGCTGCCATGGATATGAGCACGGATTTCTGGAAAGAAAACGGAGATTCCATTGGCGTTCTGAATTATGCACTGGATAAAGATTCCATTATCGCAGGCGTTCTGGCAGGTCAGGGAGAGCCGGCGTACAGCCCGATCCAGAGAAATCCTCTTGGAACTGACAAAGAAGCAAATATTTATTCCTATGATCTGGATACTTTTGCAAAGAAGATGGAAGAGCTTGGCTGGAAAAAAGGTGATGATGGCATCTATGAGAGAAATGGGCAGAAATTCCATTTCACTATTCAGGTCCGTGACTATGAAGAGGAGCGTGTGGATATTGCCAATGTTATGTCAGATATGCTGAAACAGGCTGGCGTGGAGATGGAAGTAAAACTGGTGACAAAATTTGACTGGGATGCAGGATATAATGGATTCCTTGCAGGCTATTCAACACAGTTTGACCCGGATATGGCATATGTAAATTTTGTGACAGATGCAAGTGGAAACAATATGCATTATTCCAATGCAGATGTTGACAAATATCTTGAAGAAGGACGTCACGGTGAAACAGAGGAAGCACGAAAAAAATCCTACGGTGAGTTTGAAAAGGCTTATGCGCAGGCACCTGGAATTCTTCTGGTAGCTTATCTTCAGGGTGATTATGTAGGTATTTCCGGAATTTCCGGACTGGATACCACACGTGTTCTCGGACATCATTCCGTAGGTGTTATGTGGAATATTGAAGACTGGACTATTACAAAATAAGGGAAAAAATATGCAGGAAACCGTTTTGGAATTAAAAAACTATTCGGTAAGCTTTGACACACCGGACGGCGAGGTACAGGCCGTCCGGAATGTGGATCTTTCTGTGAAAAAAGGAGAGATTCTTTGTATCGTAGGTGAATCCGGATGCGGAAAAACAGTGATGTGCCGCAGTGTGATGAAACTGTTGCCGCCAAATGCCAGGGTGAAAAATGGAGTGGCCGGTAGTAATGACAAAATACCCTAAAAAGTATTTGCTTCAAGCCGGCAGACGGTATCTTTGCAGCAAACAAAATATCGCCCATGAATATAGCTGCACTTATCTCAGGCGGAGTAGACAGTGCCATAGCCGTACATTTACTCTGCGAGCAAGGATACAAACCTGACTTATTTTACATTAAGATAGGAATGGACACCGACAACGAACTTAGTTGTACGGCAGAAGAGGATATCGAACTGGCTACTGCTACGGCACGCCGTTACGGTCTGCAACTGGAGATTATTGACCTTCAGAAGAATATTGGGATCAGGTGGTAGCATATACAATAGAAAAGGTTCGAAACGGGTTTACTCCCAATCCGGATGTAATGTGCAACAAGCTGATCAAATTCGGTTGTTTTGAGCAAAAGGCTGGATATGCTTACGATAAAATAGCGACAGGACATTACGCGTCAACTTGTGAACTGAATGGAAAAACCTGGCTGGCAACAGCAAAAGATGCGATTAAAGACCAGACTGACTTTCTGGCTCAAATCAATTATCTGCAAGTTTCCAAATTGCTATTTCCGTTAGGCGGTTACATGAAAAAAGAAATACGCCATATTGCAGCTCAGGCAAAACATGCCCAGCGCACAAAGGAAAGACAGTCAGGGAATCTGTTTTCTAGGAAAAATCAATTACAACGACTTTATACGACGCTTCTTAGGAGAACGCCAGGGAAGTATCATAGAACTGGAATCGGGTAAAGAAATAGGCAAACATCGCGGATTCTGGTTTCATACTATCGGCCAACGTAAAGGACTGGGATTGAGTGGAGGTCCGTGGTTTGTTGTAGACAAAGATACAGAAAACAATATATTGTATGTATCGCATGGATATGACACAGAACAGCAATACAGCAATGAATTCAAATTAACAGACTTTCATTTCATTACAGACAATCCATGGCTTACGGAAAAAGAACAGCAAGTCTGCTTTAAAGTCCGCCACACAGACGGCTTTCATCAGGGAAATCTCATATTAAAGAATGGCATATGCCACATCAGAAGCTCTGAAAAAATACAAGGTATCGCTCCCGGTCAGTTTGGGGTTATTTACGACAAAGACGCCCATTTATGTATCGGAAGTGGAGAAATACGAAAATAAAGTCTCTCTACATCTGGATAAATCGGGAACAAGCTGCAGTTTTTCTCCTGCATGGCTTGTCCT
>ENA-OQHY01000367-OQHY01000367.1-human-gut-metagenome-genome-assembly--contig:-NODE-367-length-25961-cov-5.650306_pt1 | contig 25961 bp, 34 predicted proteins | sample MGYA00242570_ERZ504733 | MGnify/ENA primary metagenome ERZ504733 (study PRJEB26092, sample SAMD00036219) | human gut metagenome | host: Homo sapiens | study: EMG produced TPA metagenomics assembly of... | reverse complement strand
GTTAAGCGACAACTTCCAGACGCTTATGGGAGCTATCACAAAGGCTAGACCTAGCACACTGAAAGGTCAGTATCTGAAGAGCGTTACAATCGCTCCGACAATGGGACCTGGTGTTAAGCTTAACCCGGTTAAATTAGCTCAGTAATAAATTTTAAATGCCCTGTGCAGAGATGAGAATCTTTGCATGGGGTATTTTTATTTGGAAAAAATTCTCAGAGAGATGGGAGAGTGTCTTGATTTTTTAGCTTAATGCTTTTACAATAAGGCTCAAACCAGTAATAGATGGATAGATTTAGAGATTTGTCAGAGATTTATCATCTAAAGTTTACAAATGAAAATTGAAATTATGTTAGGATATAAAAAAGATGGGGAAAACGTTTCTGTAGGGGAAACTTACAGATGAATTTGTCTGAACAGGGAGTATAAATTGAGATCAAAAAAGCGTAAAGCGAAGAAAATAAAGAAACAGGTAAACAAAATAAAAATGATACTCTGCCTGGTGGTGGAGGCTATCGTAATCCTGACACTTGTAGTGATCATCGGCTGGAACAAAGGTGTAGGAGACTGGATGGAGTCTCTGCAGAAACCGGTCGTACGCAAGCTTGAGATGAGTGGCATCAACAGTCCATATGCAGTGCTGATGCAGGTAAAAGGCGGTAAGATCATCGGAAATATGAAGGGTGATGAGAAGATATATCCGGCTTCTATGACGAAGATCATGACTGTGATCGTGGCCATTGAGAACCTGGATGATCTGGATCAGGAGATCACTCTGACACAGGAGATGTTTGCGGGGCTTTATGAGCAGGATGCAACCCAGGCAGCTTTCAGCCGGGGGAAACGGTGCGTGCCATTGATCTTCTCTATGGTGCCATGCTTCCATCAGGGCAGAGTGCTGTATCGCATTGGCAGATACAGTTGGCGGTTCCAGGAATGGCTTTGTGGAGATGATGAACAAGAAAGCGCAGCAGCTTGGTATGAATAAGACGCATTTCTGTGATACGACAGGGCTCCATGATTCGGATCATTACAGTACTGTGCGTGATATCGCGGTGCTTCTGAGATATGCACTTAAGAATGATACCTTCCGGGAAATTATTGAGAGTCCGCGGCATTCTACAGGAGTGACCAATATCCATCCAAGCGGGATCACATATTACAGTACCATGTTCAAAAATCTTTCTGACACTTCCGTTACCGGCGGTCAGATCTTGGGCGGCAAGACAGGATATACCAGTGAAGCTGGATTGTGTCTGGCAAGCTTTGCAAAAATCTATGACAGGGAATACATTCTGGTAACGGCAGGCGCAGCAGGCAATACGGGAAGTGCACTGCATGTGCAGGATGCGGTGACGATCTATAACCGCCTTGGCAGCGCGATTGAGGCGCAGATGGAGAAGTGAGTTTTTTCGTGAAAAATTTATCGGCACAGAGGTGTATGCTGCTGTATTGGCAGTGTCAGGGTGAGCCGATTTTGTTTCGTCGGACGGGAAAGCGGCCCGCGCAGCGGGCCTGTTCCCTGTTGTTAATGGGAGCGGGTCTATGCCAGTGATGCGACGACAGACGGGAGCAAGTGAGCGCCGGCAATACAGCGACAGGCAGGAGCAGATTAGAGCCAGCAATACAACAACCACCAGGAACAGGTCTGCTGCGCAGACCGCCTTCCGTCCGGCGGAACAAAAAAATCGGCTCAACCTGACGCCACCAATACAGCAGCATACAGGCATTTACCAATACACTACTCTATACCACAGCGCAGAACAGCGACGTGCCTGGAAAGGGGGAGCGCGAGGGGGAAAAGCGGGCTTCGTAACTCTGAGCGCCTTTCCCCCTCGCAAACTTGCCCACGCCAAAGTGTCCCCCCGAAAGGGAAAGAGCTCCACTGCCAAAGAGTCCCCCTGGAAAGGAAACGCCCTCCACCCAGGAGCGTACGTCAGACGCCCGACATTGTACAATATCTGGTACAATTTTCTCATTATTTTTATCAATAATACAATTACATGTATATTATAAAGAACATACTTCCAAGCTGTTGACTTTAAATTCGGAATCTGTTATCTTATGGTCGTCATGAGAAATGTTATATATTACTAACTGCGCGGGCGGTGAACGAAATATTGAGACAACAGGAAAGGATGTGTAACAAATTGGCAAAAGTTGATTTTGAACAGTGGAATGGTTTTAAGGGTGATCGTTGGAAAGAGAAGATCGATGTTCGTAATTTCATCAGTATGAACTATACACCATATGATGGAGATGCTTCCTTCCTGGAAGCACCAACAGAGGCAACAGATAAACTCTGGGGCAAGCTTCAGGAGCTTCAGAAAGAAGAGCGTGCTAAAGGCGGCGTTCTTGATATGGAGACAGAGGTAGTAACAGGAATTACAGCATACGGTCCTGGATATATCGATGAGGAACTCAAAGACCTGGAGCAGGTTGTAGGTCTTCAGACAGACAAACCTCTGAAACGTGCTTTCATGCCATACGGCGGAATTAAAATGGCAGAGCAGGCATGTGAGACTTACGGATACCATGTAAGCGACAAGATCAAAGATGTTTTCAACAACTATGAGTTCAAAACACACAACCAGGGTGTATTCGATATCTACACACCGGAGATGAAGAGAGCACGTCACAACAAGATCCTTACAGGACTTCCGGATACTTACGGACGTGGACGTATCGTAGGTGATTACAGACGAGTTGCTCTTTACGGAATTGATTATCTGATCGCAGGTAAAGAGAAAGACTTCGCAGCATGCGACCGTCAGGGTATGAGACGTTATGACTTCCAGCTTCGTGAGGAGATTGCAGATCAGATCCGTGCTCTGAAGAAGATGAAAGAAATGGCTCAGATCTATGGCTTTGATATTTCCCAGCCGGCTAAGAATGCAAAGGAAGCATTCCAGTGGCTGTACTTTGGATATCTTGCAGCGATCAAAACTCAGAACGGAGCTGCAATGAGTGTTGGACGTATCTCCACATTCCTTGATATCTATATTGAGAGAGACCTTGAGAACGGAACTCTTACAGAGAAAGAGGCACAGGAGCTTGTTGACCATATCGTAATGAAATTCCGTATGGTTAAATTCGCTCGTATCCCGTCTTACAACCAGCTCTTCTCCGGTGACCCGGTATGGGCAACTCTGGAAGTAGCAGGTATGGGACAGGACGGACGTTCCATGGTAACAAAGAACGACTATCGTTTCCTTCATACACTTGAGGATATGGGACCGCTCCGGAGCCGAACCTTACAGTTCTCTACTCTTCAAGACTGCCTGAGAACTTCAAGAAATATGCAGCAGACATCTCTGTTACAACAAGTTCCATCCAGTATGAGAACGATGATGTTATGCGTCCGGTATGGGGCGATGACTATAGCATCTGCTGCTGTGTATCTGCTACAGAGACAGGTAAAGAGATGCAGTTCTTCGGTGCTCGTGCAAACCTTGCAAAATGCCTTCTTTACGCGATCAACGGTGGTGTTGATGAGAAGACAAAACAGCAGGTAGGACCGCAGTATCAGCCGATCACTTCCGAGTACCTTGATTATGACGAAGTAATCGCAAAATATGATCAGATGATGGACTGGCTTGCACATCTGTATGTTGGAACACTGAACATGATCCACTACATGCATGATAAATACTACTATGAGGCAGCTGAGATGGCACTTATCGATACAAAGGTTGACCGTTCCTTCGCAACAGGTATCGCCGGATTCTCACACGTAGTAGATTCCCTTTCCGCTATCAAATATGCAAAAGTAAAAGCAATCCGTGACGAGGACGGAATCACAACAGACTTCCAGGTTGAGGGTGACTTCCCACGTTATGGTAACGATGATGACAGAGCAGACGAGATCGCAACAACTCTGCTTTCCACATTCCTTGAGAAGCTGAAACACATCCATACCTATCGTGATTCCAAGCCAACCACATCCATCCTTACCATCACATCCAACGTTGTTTATGGTAAAGCTACAGGATCTCTTCCGGACGGAAGAAAAGCCGGCGAGCCTCTGGCACCGGGAGCAAACCCGTCTTACGGCGCAGAGCAGAACGGACTTCTTGCTTCCCTGAACTCTGTTGCAAAGCTTGACTATGAGGATGCCCTTGACGGAATCTCCAATACTCAGACGATCAACCCGGATGCACTTGGCCATTCTGAGGAAGAGCGTACAGAGAATCTTGTAAATGTACTTGACGGATACTTTGACCGTGGTGCACATCACCTCAATGTAAACGTATTCGGTAAAGAGAAACTTATCGATGCTATGGAGCATCCGGAAAAAGAGGAGTATGCAAACTTCACGATCCGTGTTTCCGGATACGCTGTTAAGTTCATCGACCTTACAAGAGAGCAGCAGCTTGACGTTATCGCAAGAACCTGCCACGAAAGGATGTAATAAAAAATATGGACGACCAGAAAAAAATCACTGGCTACGTCCACTCACTGGAGAGCTTCGGCTCTGTTGACGGACCAGGAGTCCGGTATGTGATCTTTTTGAGCGGCTGCGCCATGCGCTGTCAGTTCTGCCACAATCCGGACACCTGGCAAATGAAAACAGGGACGGAGTACACAGCAGATGAGCTGCTTGAAAAAGCCTGTCGATACCGCTCTTACTGGGGAAGTAAGGGCGGTATTACTGTGAGTGGAGGCGAGCCACTGTTACAGATCGATTTCCTCACTGAGCTGTTCAGAAAAGCAAAAAAACTTGGGATCCACACAACACTTGATACCAGCGGCAACCCTTACACAGAAGAGGGTCCGTGGTATGAAAAATGGGAAGAGCTGATGAAGTACACAGATCTTGTCATGCTGGATATCAAGCACATTGATGAGGAACAGCATAAGATCCTCACAGGATGTACCAATAAAAATATCCTTGCCATGGCCCGGAAGCTTTCCGATATGGGCGTATCCATGTGGATCCGTCACGTACTGGTTCCAGAACGCAATGACCGGGATGACTATCTCCACCGGCTGGCTGACTTTATTGCAACACTGAAGACAGTTGAGAGAGTGGAGGTTCTTCCATATCACACACTCGGAACCTTTAAATGGGAAAATCTGCATATTGATTATCCGCTGAAGGGAATCAATCCGCCAACGAAAGAACGTATCGAAAATGCGGAAAAAATCCTGGGAGCAGGTACACAGTAATAAAAAAACCATATCTTATGTCGAAAAACAGACATAGATATGGTTTTTTGATGTTCACACCAGTTCTTTGTTTTGATCAGCATTTCTTTGATGATATCCTGTGTATAGGAACCTAAGCGGCGCTGAGTATCCCGGTCAAGCTCTGAAGGAATGATAGGCTTGCCATATTCGATCACTACGTGTGTAGGTGTCATCTTCGGGAAATTGGCCTCCCAGATATTGGCAGAGTTGCTGATCGCAATAGGAATGATCGGGCTTTTGGCTCTGGCTGCGATCTTGAAGCTACCGTCATGGAAAGGTAGCATTTCTGTTTCATCAGCATTCTTATTTCTGGTTCCTTCCGGGAAGATACATACGGAAATGCCGGATTTCACATAGTCTGCGGCCTGAAGGATCGTTTTCAGACCCTGCTTGATATCCTCTCTGTCGAGAAAGAGACAGTAGAGATTGCGCATCCAGTTGGAGAGCAGCGGATAATGCTCCATTTCCTTCTTGGCAACATAGCCGGTGCGGATCGGACAGCGGCTGTAGGTGAGCAGGATGTCGAAATAGCTCCGGTGGTTTGCTACATAGAGAACAGCCTGATCCTTTGGAACGTTTTCTTCGCCGATGACGGTGACTTTGGCGCCTGTGATCCACAGGATGAATTTGAATATGGCCTGTACCATGCGCAGAGAGCTGATATCCTTAGTCATGGGAGAAAATTTCCCGATGATCCATTCTACAAGGAGAACCGGAATGGTCAGCACCAGATAGGCGATCACCACGATACAGACAAGTATGAATCGAATCATGTCTTTTGTCCTTTCTGTTATAGATACTTGCGGAGAGTTCCGCAGTAAGATGGTATTTTTATATTATACGAAGAAAATCCGATAGTTGCAATAAATCTTTCCCTGCTCACATAGAATAAATACTGAATAATGGTTACTGTTTACTGGTGATCTTCCGCAAAGCGTGTTACTGAGAACGGAGTGAACAGTAACGAATCATGCAGGTGGCTTATATTATGAAAAAAGCAGTATTTCTGCGGATCGTGCTGACAGCTGCCGTGCTGGCACTGCTGCTTTCCGGGTGTCGATTTGTCCGGGTGGAGGAAGAAGAACGAAAACCGGTAGATTACACCGTTGTGGAACGCCGGGATATCCCGGAGGAGCTTTCCAGGCTTATGGAAGAAAAAAAGGAAAAGGAATTTCAGCTGAGTTATGAAACCGGAGAGGATCTTTACCTGCCAAAGGGTACGGGCGGCAGATGAGTGGCGGATACAGTATCCAGGTAGAGGAGCTTGGAGAATCCTCGAATGGGATATTTTTTGTTACAAAACTTCTTGGACCGGAGGATCTTAAGGAGGCAGGAGTTCCGTCCTATCCCTGCATTGTGATAAAAACCCGGAAACAGGAAAAGCCGGTAACGTTCCGGGAAAGCAGCAGTCCGGTGAAAAAAGAGTCGGAGAAAGGGGAATAGACTGTGGAATTAAAAAAAGAAAGCATGCAGATATTAAAGGAAAAAAGCAGGGCAAAAAGTCAGATCACTTTTGATGAGGATTTTAATGTACCGGATGCAAAACCGGATGCAGGAAGACTGATCCAGAATAAGGGCAGGATCATTATGGATGATGTCCGTCTTACTGACGGGAAAGGTATTCTTACGGGAAATCTGCAGGTAGATATCCTTTATGTGGGGGAAGAAAGAGGGATCGTCAGCAGTCTTACTGCAAAACTTCCATTTGAGGAAACCTTGAACCTGAAGGATATCATAAACGGGGATAAAATGTGTCTGAAGTGGGAAATTGAAGATCTTACGATCCGCCTGATCCATTCCAGAAAGCTCAATATCAAAGCTTTGGTAACTTTTTGTGCGACTGTGGATGAAACGGAACAGATCCGCCTTCCGGTGGCGCTGGATGCAGAAGAGGTATCCGTCAGAAAAAAAACAGTCCGTTTTCTGGGACTTACCGTACATAAAAAAGATACACTCCGGATCAAGGATGAGTATACCATTGCCTCCAATCGTCCGGATATCGCCAGCCTGATCTGGTATACTATGGATGTACGGGGACTGGATCTGAAGCCGGAGGAAAATGTGGTAAAGGCAAGGGGAGAGCTGTCTGTTTTTGTGCTGTACGGAGCAGAAGATACAGAAGCCCCGGTGCAGTGGCTGGAATATTCGCTGCCTTTTTCCGGAGAAGTGGAATGTCCGGACTGCACGGAGGAACTGATCCCGCTGATCGAAGCTTCGGTGATGCATCAGAGCCTGGAGGCCAAACCGGATGTCGATGGGGAAGAACGGATCCTTGTTTCGGATGTTGTGCTGGAGCTGGATATGAAATTTTTCAGGGAAGAGGAATATGATCTTATTACCGATGTGTATACACCGATCCGTGAATGTGTTCCGGAAGGAAAGAATGAGGTACTGGAACGACTTCTGGTACGTAATTTTTCCAGATGCAGGATCAGTGACAGGATCCAGGTAAAGGAGACTCAGGGAAAAGTCCTCCAGCTGTGTCACAGTCAGGGAAAAGTGAAGATCGATAAGACCAGGATCGTAGAGAACGGTGTGCAGGCAGATGGTGTGGTCATGCTGAAGATCCTGTACATTATTGGAAATGATGATATGCCGTTTTATTCCATGGAGGCAATGATACCGTTTTCCCATATGGTGGAAGCAAGAGGGATCCGACAGGACAGCTGTTATCAGTTAAAAGCAAAGCTGGAGCAGCTTTCCGCAGCATGGCAGATGGAAATGAGATCGAAATCCGGGTAACTGTAGGACTGGAGCTTCTGGCAGTTGCCAGAGAACCGGTATTTATCATTGAGAAAGTAGAGGAAAAACCACTGGATATGAAAAAACTTCAGGCTATGCGGGAATCCTGGTTTATATGGTAAAACCGGGAGATGAATTGTGGGATATCGCAAGGAAATATCACACATCTATCCAGGAGATCCGGACGATCAATGCTCTCAAGGAAAATCAGGAACCCTCTCCGGGAACTCCGCTTCTTGTTGTGAAAAAAGTGGAAGGTCAGATCAAATAAAAAGTGGAATATTTTGCTGTTGAAAAGAATGTAAAAATCATATAAAATACATGTATAAATACTGTATACAAAGTACAAATGGAGGGGCTTATGCGTTTAAAAGCATGGCAAAGATCAATCTCGGACTTGATGTTCTGGGAAAGAGAGAGGACGGTTATCATGAGGTACGCATGATCATGCAGACCATCCGTATGTATGATATCCTGGATATCAGAAAGACCAGACGGCCGGGGATCGTACTGACGACCAATCTTCCGTTTATTCCTACAGATCAGAGAAATCTTGTATATAAGGCAGCACAGATGCTGATGGAGGAGTTCGATGTTGAAGAGGGACTTTCCATCAAGCTTCGTAAATTTATCCCGGTGGCAGCAGGCATGGCAGGAGGCAGCTCCGATGCAGCGGCCGCATTTGTGGGTGTGAACCGGATGTTCCATTTAGGGCTTACCGAAGAACAGCTGATGGAACGTGCAGTAAAGGTCGGAGCAGATGTTCCGTATTGTATCATGCGGGGAACAGCTCTTGCGGAGGGAATCGGAGAGAAGCTGACCAGACTTCCGGAAGTTCCGAAATGTTATGTTCTGATAGGAAAACCGGGAATCAATGTTTCCACAAAAACAGCCTATGAGAATCTGAATCTGGAAGGGATCGGAAAACATCCGGACATCGATGGACTCATCGGAGCTATCAGAAATAATGATCTGTATGCCATGGCATCCAGAATGGAGAATGTATTTGAACCGGGGATCATCCGACAGTATCCTGTGATCGGCAATATCAAGAACCTTATGGAAGAAAAAGGTGCGCTGAAAGCCGTGATGAGCGGAAGCGGTCCTACTGTGTTTGGAATCTTTGATAACAGGGATAAGATGGCCGCGGCAGCCAGAAGCCTCAGAAAGAGCGGGCTTGCAAAGACTGTATTTGCCACGGATATTTACAATAGAGATGGAGGAGTTACAAATGACAAGTGATTTTTCTGTGGATATGAATGAATATCTGCCGCTTCGGGATGTTGTTTTTAACACCTTGCGGCAGGCAATCCTGAAGGGAGAGCTGAAGCCGGGCGAAAGACTTCTGGAGATTGCCCTTGCAGAGCGTCTTGGCGTGAGCAGAACACCGGTGCGTGAGGCTATGCGCAAGCTGGAGCAGGAAGGTCTTGTAGTGATGATCCCACGCAGAGGTGCACAGGTAGCCAGCATCACAGAGAAGGATCTGAACGATGTTCTGGAGGTGCGTATCGCCCTCGAAAATGTTGCCATAGAAAAAGCGTGCAAGCTGATCACAGAGGATGAGCTGGGAAGCTCTGGGTGGCAGCCAAGGAATTTGAAAAAACAAAAGCAGAGGGAAATCTGGTCCGTCTGGCGGAAACCGATGTGGCTTTCCACGAGATCATATATCAGGCTTCTGATAATAAGCGTCTGAATCAGGTCCTGAATAATCTCCGTGAGCAGATGTATCGCTATCGTGTAGAGTATCTGAAGGAGGAGCAGACAAGAAATCTTCTGGTCAGTGAGCATGAAGAACTGGTAAAAGCCATCCGTGAAGGAGATGTGCAAAAGGCGCAGGATATTTCTTTCCATCATCTGGAGAATCAACGAAAAGCGATCATCCGTACTATCCGCGCGGAGAATGAGGCCAAAGAGGCCGAGAAAAAAGAATAAGAACCGGATATGCGGGAATATTAAGAGAGATGTCATTGGGGCATCTCTTTTTTTAAGCGAATCAAGTAAGTCCCCTGTTTCAATTGCGAAAAGCAATAAGCAGTGGGGGAACTTGCTGTAAAGGATGGTGACTTTATGGAAACAAGGAAGATATCGATATCTCTTCATGAAAATGAATCGTATATCCGGAAACGGTGTGAAAACTGCGATGATATCCTGATCAGGCCCATGCGCCTTGGTGAGGGACATAAGGCGGACTGTCTGATGGTCTATATTGAGGTTGCGGTTTCAAACATGATGCTGGATGATTCTGCTATCGGAAAATGATCAATCATTTCTGGGAGATCCCGGAGGAAAAGATCCGGGAATTTATCCGCCGAAACAGTCTTGGAATTGCAGATGTGAAGGAGCTGTCTTCCATGGAGGAGGTATTTGGTGCCATTCTTTCGGGAAATGCAGTTTTCTTTCTGGATGGATACGACAAAGCAATGAAAATTTCCAGTAAAGGATATCCGGGGTTGGCTGTATCAGAGGTGAAAACGGAAAAGGTCCTCAGAGGCTCCAAGGAGGGGTTCTGTGACAGTGTAAAAACCAATGCGGCCCTTGTGAGAAAGCGGATCCGGGATACCAGGCTGAAGGTGGAGCAGAGCAGCATCGGTGTACGCTCCAATACGGTGGTACAGCTTCTTTATGTGGAGGATCTGGTCCATGAGGAGCTTCTGACTGCTGTGAAAGAGCGCCTGGAATCTTTTACAGTGGACGGGATCCTGGACAGCGGGATGCTGGAACAGCTGACAGAAGAAGCATGGTATTCTCCCTTTCCTCAGTTTCAGACAACGGAGCGGCCGGACCGGGCTGCCCAGGAGCTGCTGAATGGAAAAGCAGTTCTGCTCTGCGACAATTCGCCGGTGGCACTGGTGGTTCCCGGAGCATTCAACAGTTTTATGGAAAGCAGTGAAGACTGGTACAACCGTTTTGAGATGGCATCCTTCCTGCGGGTGCTCCGGTATCTGGCCATGGCTGTGGCAACGCTGCTCCCCGGACTTTATCTGGCTGTGATCCGGTTTCATACACAGATCCTTCCGGCGAATCTGATCCTTTCCTTTGCACAGGCAAGAGAGGGCGTTCCATTTTCCAGTGTAGTGGAGCTGGTGTTCCTGGAACTGTCTTTTGAGCTGATACGGGAGGCTGGTGTGCGGATCCCGGGAGCTCTTGGAAATGCCATTGGGATCGTAGGAGGACTGATCATCGGACAGGCTGCGGTGGAGGCCAATCTTGTCAGCCCGGTGGTAGTGATCATCGTGGCACTGACAGCACTGGGATCACTGGCTATACCTAATGAGGAATTTGCTTCTGCATTCCGGCTTCTGAAGTACGCTTTTCTGTTTCTGGGAGGATTTCTAGGTATATTCGGAATCGTGTTGGGACTGTATCTCACCATGGCGCATCTGGCAGGACTTTTAAGCTTCGGTGTCCCATATCTGGTACCTTTTGTAGAGAAGAACAGTGAGGCGGAAACCGGTGGAAGGATTTTGCGACAGCCCTTCCGGAAGCGGAAATTCCGGCCGCTGTATGCCAGAAATGCCCAGAAACGCAGGCTTCGGACAAGGCCATGGAGCCGGAAAGGATAAAGGTTATGAGATTTGCGGAGAATAACAGGATTTCCCACAGACAGCTTTTTCGGCAGATCATACTGGTGTTTCCGGCGCCGTTTCTGCTGTGCCTGTTTAAGAATGGAGCGATGTTGGGCATCAGTGCCATGGCAGGGACAGCTGCTGCGGCCGTAGTGCTCTCTTTTTATGTAATCTGGCTGATACGTCTGACACCTGCATATGGGGAGCTTTCCAAAAGGATAGGAAGTTTTACTGTACGATTTATTGGCCTGTTCTTTTTGGTATATGTGATCGTAAGTTCGGCATTTCTTTCGGGCCTTCTGGGGGAGGTGATCCCGGAAAGTCTGATCAGCGGGATTTCCGGAAAATGGCTGTCTCTTCTTGCAGTTGCAGCCTGTAGTCTGGGAACGCATCGCGGAATGCAGAGAAGAGGGCGGATCGCTGAGGTGTCCGGAAGGATTTTTCTGGCAGGGATTCTTCTTCTGATGCTTTTATGTGCAGGGCAGGGAAAAACAGAGTACTTTATGGAAGTGATGAAAGATCCGGAAACAGGATTTACAGGAGAGCGATGGCTCCGTGATCTGTATACACTTTTGTGTGCTTTTTCAGGAGCAGGACTTCTTCCTTTCGGGCTGGAGTATGCAAAAAAACAGGGAAGTGCCAGAAAACCTGTGATCCTGGCTTTTCTTACAGTTTGCGGGATCATTTTTGGAATGCAGCTCCTTCTTCCGGCAGTCTTTGGAGGTGCACGCCTTAAAAACGAGATCTGTCCGGTACTGCCTCTTTTGGAGGGTGCAGATCTTCCGGGAAACGTACTGGCGAGATTTGATGTGATATGGATGGGGTTTCTGGTATTCGGACTTTTGTTTTCTCTGGGAAGTTTGTTTCATTACGGAAATCAGATCGCGGAAAAAACCGGATTCGGGACCGGTCGGTACTGGATCCCGGCAGCAGGCTGGCTGCTTTCCCTGTATGAGAGAAACGGGATGGGGATCCGGGAGTATTATGGCTGGTATCTGGGGTACATCTTTGTACCGTTTCTGCTTGTGATACAGCTTTTTCTCAGTACGGAAAACCGGGGAAGACGGAAGAAAAAAGTAACTGTGGCAGGACTTGTCCTGGTCATCACTTTGACGGGATCAGGCTGTGCGGCAGTAGAACCGGAAAAAAGAGCTTATCCGCTGGCACTGGGGGCCGGTGTTTCAGAGAATGGCTTTGTGCTGAAATATGCAATGCCGGATATGAGTACAGCTACCGGACAGGAAAAACCGGACGAAGATCCGATTTCTGTGCTGACTCTTTCCGGCCGGGACTTTCAGGAGATCGAGGCAGTTTACAACCGGTCTCAGGAAAAATTTCTGGATCTGGGTCATCTTGAAGTGCTGATCCTGGATGAACAGATCCTGGAAGAGGGATCCCGGGAAGCACTGATCGGATATCTGAAGCAGGAAGAGCATATCGGAGAGGATGTCTACGTGTTCCGGACGGATATGCTGGGAGATGTTTTTCACTGGAAGGGAGCCCGGGAAAGCTCCATAGGGGAATACCTTCAGGAATCCAGGAGAACCGCACATCCGGGCAGCAGAAGAAGGGTGTGACTCTGCGGGAGGTATATCATCAGTCTGTCAGGATGGAACGCTGCCCTGGCTTCCGGAGATATGGGTGGAAGGTGAGCTTCTGGAAGTGGATTACGGCAGTAATGAATAGATGGGAGCCGGACTGTTAATAATATAGATGATGATCAGTACGATAAATCGTACAGTATATCTCTGGATAAGATCATCAGAAGATTTTTGACAGGAGGGCTTGCTCATGGAGCATATAAAAACGAAGAAGCATGTATTAAAAAAAGCAGGAGGGTTCCTTTTGCTCACGGCAGTGATCCTTGCAGGGAGTACCTGGGAGAGAAGAACTGCCGGTGATCGGCAGCCACAGTTTTATGCCTGGTGGGGAACGATCTACGGAATTCTGTTTTGAAAAAGCAGAGGATAACGGGGAAAATAAGCCGGTGAAGATATCCTTCTGGCTTGCGCAAGCCCTGGATTGGTGATACAATATTTCAACGGACCAATCACGTTCGATTAATTATTTCAGGAGATAAGATCAATGAATATAGACAGAAACGCACCGGTGGGTGTGTTTGATTCCGGTATCGGAGGACTGACAGTAGCCCGGGAGATCATGCGCAATCTCCCATCGGAAAAAATCGTATATTTCGGAGACACAGCCAGAGTTCCTTATGGAAGCAAATCCAGAGAAACGGTGATCCGTTATTCCCGCCAGATCATTCATTTTCTGCAGGAACAGAAGGTGAAGGCCATTGTGGTGGCCTGTAATACAGCCAGTGCATTTGCTCTGGATGCGGTGAAGGATGAACTGGATATCCCGATCCTTGGAGTGATCGAGGCTGGTGCCAAAGTTGCTGCCCAGGAAACCAGAAATAAACGGGTGGGCATTATCGGAACGGTGGGCACGGTAGGAAGCGGTATCCATGCCTCTTATCTGAAGGAACTGGATCCGGAGATCACCGTGATCGGAAAAGCGTGCCCGCTGTTTGTTCCGCTGGTAGAAGAGGCTGGTATCATGATCCGGTCACCGAGGAAGTTGCCAGAAGATATCTGAAGGAGTTGCAGGAGCAGGAGATCGATACACTGATCCTCGGATGTACGCACTATCCTCTTTTAAGATCTACCATCCGCAAGATCATGGGTGAGGAGGTCTGCCTTGTGAATCCTGCATATGAGACGGCGCTGGAGCTTAAAAAGCTGCTCTCCAGACTGGATCTTGCCAGCAATGAGGTAGCACAGGAGGAATTCCCGTATCGCTTTTATGTAAGTGATCTTGCAGAGAAGTTTAAGGATTTTGCCAATTCCATCCTGCCGTATAACGTAGAAAAAACACAGAAGATCGATATCGAAAAATATTAAACAGATCTGTACATAAATGATAGGAGAAAAGAATGCAGAAAGAAGTTTTGATCCATGTAAGAGGGCTTCAGATGATGGATGCACAGGGGGATCAGGAACCTATAGAGATCATTGTTCCGGGACAGTATTATTTCCGCAATGGTTCTCATTATCTCAGATATGAGGAACTGCTGGATGAAACAGCAGAACCCACCATCAATTACATAAAAGTATCCGGAAAGGGTCTGGAGGTCAGCAAGAAGGGACTGGTCAATGTACACATGGTATTTGAACAGGGCAAAAAAAACATGACCTATTATACTACCCCTTACGGAACACTTCAGATGGGAATCTCAGCTACGAATCTGGAGCTGACGGAAAGCGAAGAGAACCTTCAGATCAAAGCAGATTATGCGCTGGATATGAATGAAGAACATGTGGCAGACTGCTATCTGGCGATCCAGGTACAGCCAAGAGACTGCAAGGATTTTGTTTTATAGATCCTGCAGAAAATAAAAGATATATAATTACACTACATAAGAACAGCCGCCATGCATCAGGGGAATTCCTGAAAGCATGGCGGCTGTTTTGGATTCTGATCATTTACGGAATCTTGCGAGGAAGCCTTTTTTCTTCTTCTGTGGTGCTTCGAGAGAACCACGGATTCCTTTTACGCCAACGATGTAAAGGCCGCTGACTTCAGCTTTGATTTCTTTTTTGACCGGGATCAGATCAAAAACTTTTTCATCTGCAATAAGGATGTTGATCTTCGGACCGACTTTGGCTTTTACGATCGGAAGCTTGGACCGGCGCATAAGCTTAGGTGTCTGGTCGATGACCATCTGTGGAAGTCCGGAATCTTTCAGCGGCATCCGTTTTTTATCGATGACCAGCATGGAAACTGTCTGCTTGTTAGCCTGGATCTGAGCCTGCTGTTCGTCCTGTTTTTTCTGAGCTTTTTTTCCGAAGAAATAGAGTGCGATCACTGCTGCGATCAGAATAACGAGGATGACCAGAAGAACGATGGTAACTGTACTCATTTGAGAATCCCCCTGTATATATATTTGTTTCGCAATCGGTTACATTACGCAAACAACATTTTAGCATTGTTTCGTCAAAAAGGCAATTAAAAAAGTGAAAAAGACAGGTGGAACGGTGGAAATTTCAGCAGTTACCAGTTATAATGATTACGATGCAGTTCATCTGTGTATGCTGCAGAGAATACAGGACATAACTATCTTTGAGCTAACATATGTAATGGATAAACCAGAGATGGAGGAAATATTATATGAAAGAGAAAAAGCCCGGGGGAACTCGACCGGAAATGGGAACTCCGGAGTATGAAGAATGGCGGAAAGAGGTATTGAAACGCCGCAGAAAGCGCCAGCTGAAGGAACGCAGAAAACGTCTGGCCATCATAACAGCGGCAATGATCGTCGCAGTCGGGGCATCCGTAGGGGTCGGTGCGCTGAAGGGCAGAAGTGAGAAGGCTTCAAAAGAAAAGATGGTTTCTTCTGACAAACAGAAAGAACAGACTGTTTCCGGAGAAAAAGCTTTAGAAGCAGGTACTAAAAATACAGAGACCACTTCCAAAGATACTCTCGCAGAGGCAGAGCTTCTGGCCAGTCAGTATAACTATGACAAAGCTATCGATCTTCTGAAAAAGGCTCCGTCCTATGATTCGGATAAGAAGATGCAGGCAGCTGCAAAAAAATACGAAGACATAAAAGCAACCTGTACGGCATGGCCCCTTGAAAAGGTGACACATGTCTTTTATCATATTCTGATCAAGGATCCATCCAAAGCGTTTGACGGAGACTACAAAGAAGCAGATTATAATCAGGTCATGACAACCATTGATGAGTTTAACAAGATCACGCAGACCATGTATGACAAGGGCTATGTGATGGTAAGCATCAAGGACATGGCAAAGGCAGACGACAACGGGAACATCACAGAGGGAGAGATCCTTCTTCCGCCTGGGAAAACGCCGTTTGTCCTCTCACAGGATGATGTATGCTATTATCATTACATGGACGGTGACGGCTATGCCACGAAGCTGATCGTGGATGATAAAGGAAAGATCCGCAATGAATATGTGGAAGATGACGGAAGCGTATCCGTGGGAGATTACGACATGGTTCCGCTGATCGACCGTTTTGTGGAAAAGCATCCGGATTTCTCATACCGCGGTGCAAAAGGAATCCTGCACTTACCGGATACAACGGGATCCTGGGATACCGGACCGACGAAAGCTATGAGACCCGTCCGGCAGATCTGGATGAAAATAAAGTACAGTGGCTGGATGCACATCCGGATTTCAGCCTGGAAAAAGAACGGGCAGCCGCAAAAAAGGTTGCCGATGCCATGAAGGCAGAAGGCTGGGAATTTGCGAGCCATACCTGGGGACATCAGAATGTGGGACAGGTCACACTGGAGAAGCTTCAGGCAGATACCGAACGTTTCAAGAAAAATGTAGATCCGCTGATCGGGGGAACGGATGTTATCATTTTTGCTTTTGGAACCGACATTACCAATGACCAGGAGTATTCCGGGGATAAATTCGAATATTTGAAGGGGCAGGGATATAATTATTACTGCAACGTGGATTCCAGCCAGTATTATGTACAGATCCGGGATCGGTACTTCCGTCAGGGAAGACGAAATCTGGATGGATACCGTATGTATTATAACCCGGAACTGTTATCCGATCTTTTTGACGTAAAAGATGTTTTTGATCCGGCAAGACCGACACCGGTACCGCCGATGTAACGGTCATATCCGGAGATACGAGGGGACTTTTAGAAAGGGGCATATATATTATTATGAAGAAAAAAATTGCAGGTGTACTGACAACAGTGCTTGCGGCGTCACTTCTTGTGGGCGGAAACCATCCGGTCACTGTTCAGGTGGACAATATGATCTCCGGGACACAGGATGACGAGGATACACAGTCTGATGAAGCGGAAGCAGAAGCTGCGGAAGCCGAAGAAGAACAGTCCGAAGAAGCCAAAGTAGCAGCGGATCCGGAGGACCAGCCGGCAGCTACCGAGACACCGAAGGAAGAAAAAAAGGCAGAAAAAGAAACACAGAAAAGGGAAGCTGCCGAGAACAGCTCCGACAGTACTTCCTCAGACGAAAAAACACTTCTCAAAAAAGCCAAAAAACTGGCACAGCAGTATGATTACACCGGCGCGATCTCCGTGTTGAAAAACAACTGGAAATTTGCCACCAGTGACAAGATGCAGGAAGCAGCAGCAGCTACATGAAAAAAAGAGATGCCTGTGTGGAATATCCACTTGAGAATATCACCCATGTATTTTTTCATTCCCTGATCGTGAATACCTCACTGGCCTTTGACGGAGATTCCGATGAGGCCGGATATAATCAGATGATGACCACAGTCAGCGAGTTCAAAAAAATGCTCCAGATCATGTATGATAAGGGTTACGTACTGGTGAGTCCTCATGATATGGCTGTGATCAATGATGACGGAACCATGAGCAAGGGAAAGATCATGCTGCCGGAAGGCAAGATCCCTTTTGTTCTTTCAGAGGATGACGTCAGCTACTATCATTATATGGACGGAGACGGATTTGCCACAAAGCTGGTGATCGACGACAACGGAGATATCAAATGCGAGTATAAGAAGGCAGACGGTACAGTTGTGACCGGAGATTACGATGTGGTGCCGATCCTGGATTCCTTTATCAAGAACATCCGGATTTTCCTATCATGGAAGAAAGGTATCCTGCAATGACCGGTTATAATGGTGTTCTGGGCTACCGTACAGATGGGGCATATAAGACCAAGAAGAATCTTCAGGATGACCAGAAGGCTTTTCTCAAGGCCAATCCGGATTTTGACTATGATAAAGAAGTAAAAGCAGCCAAAAAAGTGGCGAAGGCCATGAAAAAGGACGGGTGGGAATTTGCAAGCCATACCTGGGGTCACAGAAACGCTACAAGCTCCACAGCAGCGGAGTTGAAGACCGATAATAAAAAATGGGAAAAATATGTGGCACCCATCCTCGGAAAAACCGATATGATCATTTTTGCCTTTGGTGCGGATATCGGCGACTGGGAAGGATACACCTCGGATAATGAGAAGTATGAGTATTACAAAAGCCGTGGCTACCGCTATTTCTGCAATGTAGATTCCAGTCAGTATTTTGTGCAGATCACAAGTGAATATTTCCGTCAGGGAAGACGGAATCTGGATGGATACAGAATGTATTACAATCCGGATATGCTCAGTGACCTGTTTGATGTATCGGAGGTGTGGGATTCTTCCAGACCGACACCGGTACCGGAAATGTAAGACAGCAAACACACTTTACAAATCTGTATAAAAAAAGATTATAATCGAACCGACAGTACTTGATGAAGGGAGTAGGTTATGAAGAAAAAAGCATATCTCATGGTTCTTGCACTGTGTGCGGCACTGGCGATCACTGCATGTGGCACATCAACAGACCAGAAAGATGACAAAAAACCTGCAGCAGAAGCGCAGGATACAACAGATAAAGAAGATTCCGGATCTGCAGATTCCAAAGAGTCAGAAGAAACGGATTCCAATAAAGACAGCGAAGAGGCAGCCTCCGGAGACACAAGGCTTGTTTCCGTGGATGATGTGAGCAAATATGTGACCATCGGAGAATATAAGGGGCTGACTCTTGATAACACAGTAGAAGCCGTAACCGATGATATGGTTGACGGAAGGATCAAGGAAGAGCTTCAGAACAAGGCTGAGGAAGTAACGGAAGGCAGTGTTCAGAACGGAGATGTGGTTACCATTAATTATGTGGGAACCAAGGACGGAGTGGCTTTTGACGGCGGTACTGCAAATAATTATGAGCTGACCATAGGCTCCGGAACGTTTATCGACGGATTTGAGGACGGGATCATCGGAATGAAAAAAGGTGAGACTAAGGATCTCGATCTGACTTTCCCGAAGGAATACTCTTCGGAAGAGCTGGCCGGACAGGAAGTGGTATTTAAGGTCACTCTGCAGAGCTTTAAGCGTGCACCTGAGCTTACCGATACCTGGGTAGCAAGAATACAGACTGCAAGAGTGTGGATGATTACAAGAAGGAAATCCGTACTACACTGGAGGATGAAGCGAAGACAAGTGCACAGAACACATTGCGTGAAACTGCATGGAACACAGTGCTCTCAGCATCTGAAGTGAAGGAATATCCACAGGAGGATCTGGATACAGCCAAGACAGAGTTTCGCAGTCTGTATGAGAATTATGCAAAACAGGGTGATATGACGCTGGAGGATTTTGTAAAAGCTCAGGGAATCTCCATGGATGATTTTGAGGAGCAGAGCGGTCAGTATGCGGAGTTTAAAGTAAAGCAGAACTGATCGTACAGGGGATCATGGATGCGGAGAATATGACACTTGAAGACAAAAAATCTCTCAGTATCCAGGATGAACTGATCAAAGCATACAGTGTGAAGGATCTGGCTGCGCTGGTAGATAAATACGGACAGGCAGCGTGGATGAATCCATCGGACTTCTCAGAGTGGAAGATTTTATCCTGGACAATGCAACGGTTGAGGAGAAGGTTTCTGCCGGTGATACCCAGGGAGTAAACGGAGATGATCCTTCCTCGGACGGAAGCAGTGCGGAAGGTACCGTGGATGAAGAGCTGGAAGCGGCAGAGGCTACAGATATGGTGCCGGAAGACGGCGAGGCGGATCAGGATGCAGCGGGTCAGGAGTGATCTGACAGTATCAGCAGCTAAAAAAGTGTGGTGCCCGGAATGTGTTTCGGGTACCATTTTTTTTACATGTGCATCGCGAAGTGTGTTACTGAGAACGGAGTGAACAGTAACAAATTAAGAGATTCTTTCGGGAATTTCCATTGTATTTAAGCGTTAAATGCGGTATGATTAAAGACAGACATTAAATATCAAAGAAAGATATGAGTATATAAACGGGGATGTAAAAAATGGACAAAAGAGTTTTGCGTGAGAGGATGCGCAGAAAACAGCAGCAGTTAAGACGGCGGCGGATGATGAAGCGGATAACCTGTGTAGTTGCGGCGATTCTTCTGCTGGTTTTTGTTGTTCGAGGGGTAATTCTTCCCATCGTCAACCATGCAGGCGGCGGAAGCAATAAGGATGCGGAGACAGTAAATGTCCAGGCAAATACCGCCGGAGCTTCCACAGGCAGCAGTACGAAGGACGGTACGGCATCGACGGATACGGCTGCTTCGGATACAGACAGCGCGGATTCCGGTACGGATGCAACGGTGATGCCGGTAAAGGGCAGTGCAGCAGGCGAAAGGCTTTCTGTTATGACTCCGGGATGGCATGAGGATCTACAGGAAAGTGGTATCAGAATCCGGATGGTACATATTATGTAAATGGTTTTGCGGATATTGACGGAACAACATACAGCTTTGATAAAAAGGGATACATGCAGACCGGATGGGTGGAGAAAGGTGTGAAGGACTATTATTTTAATGAGGATGGCTCTTATGATCCTTCCAAGAAGCGCCCGATGATCGCTCTGACCTTTGATGATGGTCCTGGAGAGTATACAGAGACACTTCTTGATACTGTTGAGAAATACAATATCCATGTTACGTTCTTTATGCTGGGACAGAATGTGGAGGGCCGTGAATCTACCATACAGCGAATGGTAAAGCTTGGCTGCGAGATCGGTAACCATACCTGGGATCATCCGGAACAGACACTGCCGAATATGGATCTGGATTCTGTTATGCAGGAGTTCCAGAAGACGGATGATGCACTGGTAAAAGCCTGTGGGCAGGCATCAACGGTATGTCGTGCACCGTATGGCGCGATCACAGATGAGCAGATGAGTGCAGTTGGCAAGCCTTTCTTCATGTGGTCTACGGATTCTCTGGACTGGAAGCTGATGGATGCGGATGCAGATTATAACCAGATCATGAATGATTCCTCACTGGGAGACGGTTCTATCATCCTGATGCATGATATTCATGAACCATCTGTGAAGTGTGCCACAGAGAAGCTGATCCCGGCACTGATCGACCAGGGATATAAGCTTGTAACAGTCAGCGAGCTTGCAGAAGCGAAGGATGTTACGTTACAGAGTGCTTCCTATTCTGACTTCTGGGACAGCTCTCTTCAGGCTGGTCGTGTTGCAGGATATGCAGGAAATTCCAGCGATTCAGAGGATTCCTCTGAGGATGGCTCCGATGGAAGCGATTCTTCTGACGGATCGGATGTCAGTGACGGATCTTCCGATGAAGGGGACTATTCCGATGGTTCTGACGAAAGTGATTATTCGGATGGATCTTCCGATGATGGAAGCTATGATGATGGTTCCTACGACGAATCTTATGACGATGGAAGCGAAGAATATTAAAAAATGACAGGAGAGACCTGAATGACAAAATGTGCGTCATTCAGGTCTCTTTTTTGACTTTATCTGACACTGTCGGATAATAGACACATATTAGCCGGAGAGGGTTTTTCCTTGACTGAAAATATGGGGATTGGTATAATTATAGAATAAAAAATTCCACTTAAAATTGGGGAATGGACGGTGGCAGAACTATAAAGGGAGGTACCTGAAAATGGGAAAGAAATTACAATTTACGGAGCTTGACCAGTATCTGTTTGGTCAGGGCACGAATTATGATATTTACAGGAAGCTGGGAGCACATCCAGATACGCAGAACCGAAAAAAGGGGGTTTATTTTGCAGTGTGGGCACCTAATGCACAGGCGGTTTCTGTTATAGGTGAATTCAACGAATGGGATACGGAGAAGAATCCCATGAAAAAAGTTGGACCCATTGGCGTTTATGAGACATTTGTACCGGGAGCGAAGATCGGACAGCTGTATAAATTTTACATTACAGGTGCACATGGTGAGGAGCTTTACAAGGCAGATCCATATGCCAATGCCGCTGAAATGCGTCCCGGAACAGCTTCTCGTATTACAGATATCACCAACTATAAATGGAAAGATGATACCTGGATGAAAAATCGCGAGAACTTTGATCCGGACACAGGTGCCATGTCTATCTATGAGGTGCATCCGGGTTCCTGGATGAAGCATCCGCAGACAGCAGAGGATGAGGATGGTTTCTATTCCTACAGAGAACTGGCGCCGAAGCTTGCACAGTATGTCAAAAAAATGGGATACACCATGTGGAGCTTATGGGTATCGCAGAGCATCCTTTTGACGGTTCCTGGGGCTATCAGGTAACCGGCTATTACGCACCGACTTCCCGCTACGGAACACCGCAGGATTTCAAATATCTGGTGGATTATCTTCACCGTCAGAAGATCGGTATCATTCTTGACTGGGTACCGGCACATTTTCCGAAGGATGCACACGGACTGGTTAACTTTGACGGAACTGCTGTATATGAGCATGCAGATCCGAGACAGGGTGAGCATCCGGATTGGGGAACCAAGATCTACAATTACGGACGTCCGGAGGTGAAGAATTTCCTGATCGCAAACGCTCTTTACTGGGTAGAGGAATGCCACGTTGATGGTCTTCGTGTAGATGCGGTTGCATCCATGCTCTACCTGGATTACGGTAAGAAAGACGGTGAGTGGATCGCCAATAAATACGGCGGAAACAAGAATCTGGAGGCTATTGAATTTTTTAAGCATCTGAATACCGTTGTTCTCGGAAGAAATCATGGAACTGTCATGATCGCAGAGGAATCTACCGCATGGCCGATGGTAACAGGTAAGGCAGAAGACGACGGGCTTGGATTCTCTCTGAAGTGGAATATGGGCTGGATGAACGACTTCCTGGAATACATGAAGCTGGATCCATATTTCCGTAAATTTAATCATAATAAGATGACATTTTCTATGACTTATGCATACAGTGAGAAATATGTTCTGGTTCTGTCTCATGATGAGGTAGTACATCTGAAGTGTTCTATGCTGGAGAAGATGCCAGGAGAGCTGGATGATAAATTCAAGAACCTGAGGCCGGATATACTTTTATGTTCGGGCATCCGGGTAAGAAGCTTCTGTTTATGGGACAGGATTTCGGACAGCTGCGTGAGTGGAGTGAGGCCAGAGAGCTTGACTGGTATCTTCTTGGCGAAGAAAATCATCAGAAGCTGCAGCAGTATGTCAGTGATCTTCTGCATATCTACCGCAAATATCCGGCACTTTACGGTGCAGATAATGATCCATCTGCATTTGAGTGGATCAATGCCAACGATGGCGACAGAAGTATCTTCAGCTTTGTGAGAAAATCTCCTACAAGACGTAATAATATCCTGATAGTATGCAACTTTACACCGGTAGCACGTCCGGATTACCGTGTAGGCGTTCCGAAGAAAAAACAGTACAAGCTGATCATGGATGAGCAGGGGCTTCTTCCGAAGGGCAAGGTATTTAAAGCCGAAAAGAAAAATTGTGACAACCGGGAATTTTCTTTTGCATATCCGTTGGAAGCTTATGGAGTTGGTATATTTACATACTGATATTCTGTATAGCGAAATCTTTGAAAGAAAATATAAAAGATAAAATAAAAATACCGGAGATCTGTGTACCTTTGAAGTGTTGGCTTCAGAGGTGCCGGATCTCCGGTATTTTATGGATCTGGGTATAAACTGGTTACGAAAAGTTATTGCTATTCTTCGCTATCATCGTAGGAACCATCATCGTAGGAACCATCATCGTAGGAACCATCATCGTAGGAACCATCATCGTAGGAACCATCATCGTAGGAACCGTCGTCGTAGGAACCATCGTCGTAGGAACCGTCATCGTAGGAACCGTCGTCAGAGTAACTGTCGTCGTAGGAACCGTCATCCGAGGAGTCGTCTGTGCTGCCTGAGTTATTATCAGCAGAGTTAAAGTCTTCGGAAGTGATGTCAATGCCTTTATCTGCGTAATATTTTTCTGCTGTGATGGAGTCGGTATCTTCTACGACATTTCCGGATGCATCGATCATGTTCAGGTCTGTGTCAATGGTCACATCCAGGAGGTTGGTTCCTGTGGATGGAGTGACATTCATGGACATGATCTCGTTGAACTTCTTTTTCAGGTTGCCAAGAGTGAATACACCGGAGCCAATGTATGACTGTACACCGTTCTGAGATGCAAGTTCTTCTGTGTAATCGGAAAGCATATATGGTCCGAATTCACCGGCATCGCTGTTGTAATGCATGACCAGAGGTTCCACTGTAGGGGTCAGGATCTCAATTGAGGTCTTGCCGTCCTGTACGGTTTTCTGAATGGTGAATTTTGCCATTCCGCCGAGAAGTTCTTCCAGCTTCTGCTGGGTGGATACGAAATTTCCCAGAGAGTAGAAGACTACAGTTTCATTGCCTTTGTCATCAGTAAGGCGGCCATATGGCTGGAGTACATGTGGATGTCCGCCGATGATGACATTTACGCCCTGCTCCATAAGGTAGGCTGCCCACTGTTTTTCGTATTCGTTTGGCATGGTTTCGTCTTCGGTACCCCAGTGTGCTACAAAGATGATGCAGTCGGCCTGCTGTTTTGCTTTCTGGATCATGGCTGTGATCTTGTCTTTGCGGATCATGTCGATCATGTAGTCTTTTCCTTCAATGCCGCCTACGTTTGTGCCGTAGGTGTAATCCAGAAATGCGATCTTGATACCGTTTACTTCACGGATCTTGACGGTGTCGGCATCTTCCTGGGAGTCATGGATCCCCAGAAGTGTGACATCCGGATATTTGGTTTTCCAGAAGTTCAGTGTGTCTGTGAGGAAGCCTTCGCCGAAGTCATCGATGTGGTTGTTGGCGGATTCTACTACGTTGAATCCTGCTTTTATAATGGCGTCTCCTACTTCTGTGGGTGTTGCAAAGGATGGGTAGGAGCTTACGCTGTCATGGTCGGTTGTGAAGACGGTTTCCTGATCGATCATTTTGATGTCTGCGTCCTTGATGGCGTTCTGGATGTGGGTGTAGATCTTGTCGTAGTTCCAGTTGCCGTCAGAGGATGCGCCTGCGTCGATGAGACTCTGGTGATAGAGGTTGTCGCCTACTGCGATGACTGATGCAGTGGTAGTTTCGGCAGTGGTGTCGGCTGCTTCCTGATCGGCCTTGGCTTTGACTGCCGCGGCTTTTTTCTGGGCGTCTATGGCTGGTTTGCGGATGAGGCGGTAGTCCAGCTGATTGAAGAAGAGGACCAGGATCGCAAGGACGATGACGGATGCCATAAGACTTACGCGGGCATTGCTGCGTTCGCGGAAGTTCAGGGGGATGTTGTCCTTGGGGTTGCGCCGGGGTTCTCTGAGGGGATCCGGGGTGGAGCTTTTTTTGAAGACTCCTTTGAGGGAGTCGGGGATTTTGATGTTGGGTGGAAATTTCATTTATGTTTTACCTTGTCTTTCTTTGGATTTTGAATGCGATTGATTGGTGATTGTTCGCTTTGTTATTTTTGATTTTTGTTGTGTGGTTGTATTATAGCAGATTTTTATTTTGGTGGGAAGAGGGTGGTGGGGGTGAACGTACGCCCGAGCCGGGGATGCTGTCTGGTCTGCGGCTTCGTCGGGGGCTGGCTTCTACTGCCGGGAATCTGCTAAAACCGTTTTCCAAAAGTCCGAACTCGCGTCTTGCAGCCGCTCAGACAGCG
>ENA-OQHY01000366-OQHY01000366.1-human-gut-metagenome-genome-assembly--contig:-NODE-366-length-25990-cov-5.819897_pt1 | contig 25990 bp, 28 predicted proteins | sample MGYA00242570_ERZ504733 | MGnify/ENA primary metagenome ERZ504733 (study PRJEB26092, sample SAMD00036219) | human gut metagenome | host: Homo sapiens | study: EMG produced TPA metagenomics assembly of... | reverse complement strand
ACAGACAAGTCCTCATAAGTTATTCAATATTTTCAATGTTTATTGACCTTTATAATTCCGCAAGGGAACATGTGGCTTTGAGTCAGGGGGATATTTGCAGCTTTGTAAGGGATTCCCGGAACAGGGGCAAGCGGAGGTTCGCAATTGAACCAGTGGAATTACTTGATTTGATCAAAATACGATAAAACAATAAAAAATAATACAAAATAATTGACAGTAAGATATCGAACTGTTATACTGAAATCACAGGCTTTCCAGGGATCAATGCGCCGGATATTGTTTTGCGGAGTATTGATTTCTGGAACTTTTATCACAGAAAAATCAGGAATGAGGAGATAGGACCATGTTTACAGAAGAACGACAGAATGCAATAGAGAAATGTCTCCGCGAAAAAGGAAAAGTCAGGGTCAAAGAATTAAGCGAGATGTTTCAGGTTACGGAGGACTGTATCCGCAAGGATCTCAAGATCCTTGAAAATGCAGGCAGATTAAAGAGGACTTACGGCGGAGCGATCCTGTCACAGGAGTATCCTCTGGAGAGAAACGTAGTAGACAGGCGTATGTACAATCTTGATAAGAAGAAAGTGATCGCTGCGAAAGCCTTCAAGCTGATTAAAAATAACGAAACGATCTTTCTGGATGTTTCCACTACAAATATAGAGCTGGCAAGGCTTATCGCTTCGTCGGGTATGCATGTTGTGGTTGTCAGCAATATGATCGATATCCTGCAGATCCTTGCTGCGAATCCGTCCATCACGGCCATAGGCACAGGGGGAACTATGTACCGTTCGGTGAACGGATTTATGGGAGCTGCGGCCATTGAGGTGATCAAGCAGTACAGCTTTGACCGGGCATTTTTGGGAAGCTGTGGCGTGGATATGACAGATTTTGCAGTTACTACATCCGGAGTGGAGGATGGATTGACCAAGAAGGCGGCAGTGCAGAGCAGCAGACATAAATATGTGGTTATGGAGAGAGAGAAGTTTTATTTTAACGAATCTTATAAATATACACATTTTGATGATATCAGCGGGATCATTACCGATGAATTTCCGGATGATACCATTGTGAACATACTGAGGAATACCGGAGTGAAATTACTCTGAGCAGACAGTAATAAAGGGGTGATTTTTACATGAAAGACTATATTCTGGAAACCTGTGTGGATTCTGTGGAATCCGCCATGCAGCAGCCGAGGGTGGTGCGGACAGATTGGAGCTTTGCAGCAATCTGATCATCGGGGGAACAACTCCCGGCCCATGGCTTTTTGAGGAAATAAGGAAGCGTTCGGATATCCGGATTCATGCGCTGATCCGTCCGCGGTTTGGAGATTTCTGTTATACAGATGCGGAATTTTCTATGATAAGGAATGCCGTAAAGGATTTCCGCAAAATGGGAGCGGAGGGTGTCGTAATAGGTATCCTGAAACCGGATGGCACCTTGAATATGGAACAGATGAAAGAACTGATGGATGCGGCGGGAGATATGTCTGTTACGCTGCACAGGGCTTTTGATGTGTGCGCAGATCCGATCGAGGCTATGGAACAGGCAATCTCGCTAGGAATCGATACGATCCTTACCTCCGGACAGAAGAATACCTGCCTTCAGGGTGCGGAGCTTTTGAAGGAACTGGAAACCAGGAGTCAAGGACGTATCACCATCCAGGCGGGGAGTGGCGTCGGTGCGGAAGTGATCCGCCAGCTTTATCCCCTTACCGGGATCAAGGCTTATCATATGAGCGGTAAGGTTGTAACGGACAGTGCGATGCAGTTTCGCAAGGAAGGTGTCAATATGGGACTTCCGACATTCAGTGAATATGAGATATGGCGTACAGATATTGAAAATGTTCGTGCTGCAAAGAAAGTTCTGGAGGAATTATAATGGCTGAGGGGAAGATTTTTCTGAAAGAAAACCGTGATCGGATTGAAAAAAAATATCGGGAGCAGGTGATGGGGTTACCGCAGGCTTTTGCGGAGATTGATAAAAAGCTTGCGGAATGCACAGACGAAGTGGCTCTGGCGTGCAAATATTTATATGCGTTCATGCCGTACAGTGATATCGGAAATTACGCGTTTGAAGTATTTCTGGATTATGCGGAGAATGGCGTACATTTATGGAAGGAAAACTCCGGGGTGGCAGAGCTGCCGGAGGAAATCTTTTTGAATTATGTGCTGTTTCACAGAGTAAATGAGGAGGAGATCGCACCCTGCCGCACATTTTTTCGCAGGGAGATCGGAGAGAGAACTGAGGGAATGAGCTTCCGGGAAGCTGCCCTGGAGGTGAACTACTGGTGTGCACAGGAGGCTACCTATCATTGTACAGATGATCGTACCCTGTCTGCACTTGCCGTATACCGCAGAGGAAACGGAAGATGCGGAGAGGAATCTGTATTTACCGTTAATGCACTGAGAAGTGTTGGTGTACCTGCCCGTCAGGTATATGCACCAAAGTGGTCTCATTGTGATGACAATCATGCCTGGGTGGAAATCTGGTGCGATGGAAGCTGGTATTTTCTGGGAGCCTGTGAGCCGGAGGAGATCCTGAATAAGGGATGGTTTACCAACGCTTCCTCAAGGGCCATGATGGTCCATTCAAGAGTTTTTGATACCATGATCCGGAGGGAGAAGTGATCGGCAAAGATGGTATGGTGACTATGCTCAACGAGCTGAAACGATATGCACTGACAAAGGAGATCACTGTGTCCGTAAAGGATTCGCATGGAAAACCGGCAGAAGGTGCAGAAGTTTCTTTTGAGGTGCTGAATTATTCGGAATATGCCCCGATCGCAGAACTGAAAACCGACAGTCTGGGAAAAGTCTGCCTGACAACAGGGCTTGGAAGTATCCATATTTCTGCAAGGATGTATGCAGATGGAGAATGGCTGCATGCAGAAAACAGCATGGATACAAAAACAGAGGATTGTTGTGAGATCTGTCTGATGCCCGTAGGAAAGGAAAAGGGTATTTTTTATGAGGAGTGGACGGAGATCGATATGATCGCACCTCATGATGCACCTGTAAATAAAGATATGCCAACACCGGAGCAGAAGGAAAGAGGCAACAGACGTCTGGCAGAGGCAAACGCTTACAGGGAACAGAAGGTAAGAAACCTGAGCAATCCGGAGTGTCGGAAATTCCTGGAAAAAGAAACTGGAGATTCTTCAATGAGAAAAAAACTCCTTGAAGTCCTCACAGAGAAAGACAGAACAGACTGTATCAGCCAGATTCTGGAGGAGCACCTGAAATTTGCATTACCGTATGAAAAAAACATGGATGCAGATATTTTTGTACCATATGTACTGAACCCGAGAGTTGACGATGAAGTTTTGCAGAAATACAGAAAAGCGATTCTTGAGCAGCTGTCGGAAGAAGAAAAAAATATGCTGCAAAAGGAGCCGGCAAAGATCTGGAAATGGATTGAGGATAAGATCGTTTCCAGCCCGGAGAAAGAACGCAGCAGTGTGATCACCACGCCGTCCGGATGTCTGAAAACGGGAACAGGAAGCCTTCTGTCAAAGAAGATCCTTTTTGTGGCAATGGCGAGAACACTGGGGATTCCGGCACGCCTGAACCCTCATGACCGTTCCATGGAGTATATGAAAAACGGAAAATTCATCCCGGTATCTGCGGAAACGGAGAAAAAGGCATCGATCCTTCTGAAGGCAAGTGCGGATACACAGTGGAAATATTTCCAGAACTGGAGCATCGCAAAACTGGAAGCCGGAAAATATATCACACGGAAGTTGGAAGCCGAAAATTTCAGAGATCAGGTGATGAAGCTGCCGCTGGAAGTGGGAAATTACAGGATCCTTACCTCAAACAGACTGCCAAATGGAAATATATTTGCAGCGGAGTATTATTTTGAGGTTCAGATCGGAGAAATGAAGAGGGTGGAGCTGGCATTTCGGAATGCAAACCTGGAAGACATGCTGGAGAATATTTCCATACCGGAATTTACTCTCAGAAAAGAAGATGGAAACACCGTGAAGGCGTCAAAACTGACGGCAGATGGGAAGCATATCCTGGCGTTTCTGGAAGAGGAGAAAGAACCGACGGAGCATATCTTAAATGAGATGATGGAGCAGGAAGAAGCTTTTTCCCGATATGCGAAGAGGATCATTTTTGTAGTAAAAAGCAAAAAAGCGCTGGAGACCCCTACCCTTTCAAGAGCACTGGGCAAGCTTGGAAATGTTCAGATCTTATATGATGATTTTTCAGAGATCATCAATACACTGGGAAGAAGAATGTACGTAGATCCGGATAAGCTTCCGCTGATCATTGTGACAAACAAAAGCCTGAATGGGATCTATGCAACCAGCGGATACAATGTGGGAACCGGAGATATGCTGCTGAGACTGCTGTGACAGATATATCGGATATATACAGAAGGAACACAGGCCGTATCATCGACTGTGTCGGTGACGGTCTGTGCCCCCCTGTAAATGCTGTGAATTATTGCAGTGGTTCAGATACTCAGAATATGAAGGCAGATCGAAATGAGAATGTCCGTTGTGCTTTTCGAGATTGCCGTAATAAAAGTTGCTTTGCATTACTTAGCATCAGAAAAGAGATTACGCACGGAATCCCGGTAGATACATTCCGGCTTCAGGCGGATCGTTCTTGGAAAATCGCTGTAGTCTCCGTTCATTCTGCGAAGCAGCAGATCACAGGCCTGCTCTGCTAGGCCGTTCAGCGGCTGACGGACAGCGGTCAGCTGAGGAGAAAGCAGCATGGACAGTTCAAAATCATCAAAGGAGACAACAGACAGGTCTTCCGGGATCCGGATGCCAAGGCTGTAGATCGCTTCATAAATACCGAGGCATAGTGTATAGTTCGCAGAAAATACGGCAGTCGGACGTTCCGGAAGATTCCATAATTTCTGCATTGCCTGATATCCAAAGTCGTTTGCGTAATTTTCAGCATGATATAATCGGGGTTAACAGGAATATCGTAGTCTTCCAGTGCCCGGAGATAGCCTTTTTTTCGTTCACATGCGGTATAGGATGCAGGAGAACCGGTGACAAGGGCGATCTTCTGATGCCCCATTTTTATCAGATGCTCCACGATCTCGTAGGCTCCGGAGGTACAGCTGGTCTGTACACAGTCTGTACGGTGGAAATGGCTGTGTTCTTCCAGCTCCACAACAGGGATTTTGGCGTGTTCCACAGCAGAACAGATGTCCTGGTTCAGACTGAAAGAGGTAATGATAAGGCCGTCGATCCCAGAGCGGAGCATGTGAGGGACGAATTTATTGACATGATCCTTATATTTGTCGCCGCTCATAAATGTGAGAGAATAACCGTGAGCGCGCATGGTGTTTTCTATTTTGCTCAGAAGAAAAGCATTATGCGGAGTATTGGGAGGACCGGATACCAGACCGATACGGTAAGTCTTGGAGGAACGAAGTCCCCGGGCCGTGTTTCGTGGAACGTAATTCAGTTTCCGGATCGCTTCGTCGATCTGCTTTTTATTTTGCGGCCGTACAGTTCCGCCGTTGATATATTTTGAAATGGTGGCCAATGCCAGACCGGTTTCTCTGGCAATGTCTTGATGGTTGCACTCATAAATCAATCCTTTCCGGATGTTGTACTGTTGTGTTCGGACAGGTCTTTTACGGAGCGCCGCGGGTGGAATACAACATCCAGCATGTCTATTTTTGGAAAATCCGTATAGTCTCCATGGATCCTTTTTAAAAGTAATTCCACAGCATGTTTCCCCATGCTTGTCAGATCCTGTGAGACGCAGGTCATAGTCGCGCTCATGGTCTTGAAAAGCGGATCATCATCAAAGCACACAAAGGAAATATCCTGAGGAACGGAAATCCGTGCCTGGCTGGCAGCGCTTAAACCGCCCATTGCGGAGAGATAGCAGTCAAAAAAACAGCAGTAGGGGGATCGGAAGAATCCATAAGCTTCTGGAAATGCAGGTTGCTCTGGGTGATCGTTTCTGCAGTGGAACCAAAAGAAACAGGGGGAAAAGAATCCTGCTGTTTCAGAAGGTCAATGCCATTTTTCTGATATACATCCACAAAGCCCTGGATCCGCTGCTCGATGGTGTAGGAGTCCAGATACTGTTCCATGATCCAGACCTTTGTGTGGCCTTTTTCCAAAAGGTGCTCTGCCAGCAGTGCACCGCCTCTGTAATTATCAGAAATAACACAGTCTACAGGAAAATGTCTCATGGAAGCAGGAATCTGATCGAGCATTACAACCGGTATGCCGGCATTCTGTAAAAGCTGGTACAGGTCATCATGCCAGCAGGATGGGAGCATGATAACTCCGTCAAAGTGCTGGGAGATAATATCCTGTATCGTATCGATCTCCTTCTGATGTTCAAAAAAGAAAGAACAGACAATAACTGTATAGCCATGATCCGTGAAATGCTTGATAATGGAGTTGACAAGCTCGCCCCAGAAATAATTACCAAGATCTGAGATCAGGATACCGATGGTATGTGTGTTTTTGGCACGGAGAAGCTGGGCATTCCGGTTTGGGGTATATCCAAGCTCCTGAATTGCTTTTTCTATAAGGATACGATTTTCTTCCCGTATTTTTTTGTGGTTTATATATTTGGAGATCGTTGCGGTGGACAGGCCTGTCGCACGGGCGATATCATTGATTGTAACGTTCATGTAAAGCCTCCGGTTCTGATGCATTTACAGATAATATAGTATTTTCATATTATATCATGAAAAATAAAATGCCTCAATACACATGGCATTTTTTACACATAAAGTATCAGAAAAAACAAGTATATTGTATAGAAAATTGATAAAAATGAAACGTTTAACAAAACCTGATACGAAAAAATACACAAAAACAAGACGGATAATTGTAAAAAATAGGAAAAATGATTTTCGCCCCATGATTTTACTTGAAAAACTGTTTCGGATGCGGTAAGATAGTCTTAACAAAAAACGAAACGTTTTACGTAACAAAAAAATCAGCTATACGAAACAAGGAGAAGGCTATGGCAGACACAAAGCAGCAGTGGTATAAAGATGCCAAATACGGATTATTCATCCATTGGGGACTTTATTCCATCCTTGCAGGAGAATGGAAAGATCCGAAGACCGGCGAAGTCACCAAGACAGACCGTATCGCAGAGTGGATCGAGAACAATCTCAACATTGACAAGGAAGATTACAGAAAGCTGAAAGATGAGTTCCATCCGGACAAATTTGACGCGGACATGTTTGTGAAAAGAGCGAAAGAGCAGTGGGGTGTTAAATATATCGTTCTTACTTCCAAGCATCACGAGGGATTCGCAATGTACGATTCCAAGGTCAGTGATTTTAATGTAGTGAAGGCTGCAGGAAGAGATATCTTAAGAGAGCTTTCCGATGCTTGTAAGAAATATGACATGACAATGGGTATTTATTATTCACAGGCTCAGGACTGGGATGATGACAATGCCTATAAGAAGGATTACGAAGACAAGAACGAATGGAAACCGGAATTCCGTACATACTTCGATGAGAAATGCAAGCCGCAGTTAAAAGAGCTTCTTGAGAATTACGATAATATTTCCCTGATCTGGTTTGATACTCCGATGGGAATGACCGCAGACGAAGCTCAGGAATTAAGAGACTGGGTTAAGGGTATTAAGCCTGACTGCATCATCAGCGGACGTATCGGACACCAGAAGGGCGATTACATGACCACCGGTGATAACTTTATCCCACGTCTTCCATACGACGGTGACTGGGAAGTACCGGCAACTGTAAATGATACATGGGGTTACAATAAATACGATACAAACTGGAAGAATCCGGATGATATCCTGAACCTTCTTCTCAAGATCGTCGGCAGAGGCGGAAATTACCTGCTGAACGTAGGACCAATGGCAGACGGAACTGTTCCGGAAGCTTGTGTCGAGGTTATGAATGAGGTTGGTAAATACGTGACTGAGAATGCGGAAGCAATTTACGGAACCAAGAATGTTGGTATCTATCCGTATGAGATTCCGAGCATTGAATTTACCAAGAGACCACATAAACTTTATGTACATGTACTTGCACCGAGATATCGTGTAGAGCTGCTGAACATCGGCAACCAGTTAAAAGGTGCATATGTGGTAAGCACGGGAGAGAAACTTCCATGCCGCGCATTAAAGTGCTGCGAAGGAAACTCCATGGTAGAGGTTGAACTTCCGGAGAAACTTCAGGGAGCAAAGAACTACTGTGTATGCCTGGAGCTTGAGGAAGAGGAGCCGATCTTTGAGGCGATCATCGATTAACTTAAGAGCATCAATGGGTAAACTATATAAATAAAATCATATTAAGGGAGGATTTATTCATGAAGAAACGAATGAAAAAAGTTGCAACACTGTGTCTCGCCGGTGTAACAGCAATGTCTACAGTAGGCGTAACAGGAAGCGCTGTATTTGCAAAGGGTGACACAAACTACGATGTAGAGAGTATGGATTTTGAAAACGTTGAGCTGCGTGTAGCATTCAGATTTAACAACGGATCTGATACAGACGGACAGGCTAAATGGTATTACAAAGCTCTTGAAGAGTTCAATAAAGAGAACGAAGGAAAGATCCATGTAACAGATGAGAGTATTTCTACAGAGTCTGATTACGAAGAGAAGCTTACAACAGATTTTGCTTCCGGTAATGTACCGAACGCATTCCTTCAGTATGGCGGAAGCCGTACAAGAGAGTATGTAGATGCAGGATATATACTGGATCTGACACCATACTTCGAGCAGTATCCGGAATGGAAAGAGGGAGTTCAGGATTTTGCATGGGAGACAACACAGTTTGACGGCATTGAAGGAACCTATGGTATTCCGTGGTCCGCTTATCAGCTCTGCCTCTACTACAACAAAGATTACCTTGATCAGGTTGGTGTAGATGTTCCGGAGTCCTGGGATGATCTTGTTGATGCCTGCGCAAAATTAAAAGAAGCAGGAATCCAGCCATTCAACTACTCTGACAAAGATAACTATCACTTCGAGCATCTGATGAGTGCTCTTGCTCTGAAAGCTTACGGAACAAGCATCGCAGATGATCTTGCAAGCGACAAAGAAGCTTACAACGGCGAGAAGATGGTTGCAATCTATCAGAAGATGAAAGATATGATCGATGCAGGATACTGGGGAGACGGAATCCTCAGCACAGACTTCAACACAGAGAGAAATATGTTCGAGGCAGGAAAAGCTGCATTCACAGTTGACGGAACATGGAACTGCGGTAACTTCCAGAATGACTCCGATACAACTCTCTTCGATGCTCAGAAGATCGGTGTTACAAGAATTCCTTATATCGACGAAGCAAACAAGACTGTAGAGATGGGTGGCGGTTCTGATACATACTACATCACTACATTAAACAAGAGTGATGAGGAAATCGCAGCAACTGTTAAATTCATCAAATATCTTACAAGTGTAGATTCCATCAACGAAATGTGCAAATCCAGCCCGACAACATATGCTGAGAAGGTTACAATCGATACAGGTAACTATCTGCTTGACGATGTAAATGCGATCATGGCTGAGAATACAGAGTCTAAACTTGAGATTCCTACATATGACAGCAACACAGCAGCTATGGACACAATCCGTAATTCTCTTCAGGCATTAGCGACAGGCGCAAGTGCACAGGAAGTTGGAGACGATATCGTTGACAAAATGTCTGCTTACGAATAAAGAGAATTTTGACTGAACGCATGATGTGTGGATAAGAGAAACAGGGGGAAGCATCATCTGCTTCCCCTTGTTCATTACGGAGGTATACATATGGCAGGTAAATCTGTACCAAAGGTAAAACAGAAGCTGGACAAAAAAGATCTTACGCTTTCTTTAGCGTTCCTTCTTCCGGCAATTTTAATAACTGTTATTTTTGTTATCTACCCTGTTTTTGACACCGTAGGCTTATCATTCCGCAAATGGAACGGTATGTTTGGTGCAGCAAAGCAGTGGGTAGGACTTGAGAACTATCAGAAGATCTTTTCAGATAAGCTGTTCTGGAATGCAATGCTCAACAGCGTGTACTTTATGATCGGTGGTTTCGTTATCCTGATGCCACTTTCATTTGGTCTCGCAATGCTGGTAACTGCAAAGATCAAGGGAACCGGATTCTTCAGAACCTGTTACTTTCTTCCGAATATGTTAGGAACAACAGCAGTAGCCTGATGTGGACATTTATGTTAAATCCGAACTTTGGTATCTTTAATACCATTGAAAATATTTTCGGCCTTCATGGTACGATCCTGATGTGCTGACGATAAAGACTGTAAACGTTTGGATCGTTATCCTGGTAAATGAGTGGATGTATGCCGGATATAACATGCTGATATTTGCAGCGGGTCTGGTGGCGATCCCGGATGAGTTAAATGAGGCAGCAGCACTGGATGGAGCTACCGGATGGCAGAGAGTTCGTTACATTACCCTGCCTCTGATGAAAAACTCCTTCAAGGTATTCTCTATTTTGTGTATCACAGGATGTCTGAAAGTATTCGATATTATCTGGGCGATGACAAGAGGAGGCCCGAACGATATCAGCTCCACACCTTCAATCATGCTTTATACACAGGGATTCTCCTATAAGCTGTTTGGACGAAGCAGTGCATACGGCGTTATTCTGTTAGTACTGGGTGTTGCACTGAGTCTTATAACTAATCATTTGTTCCGTGAAGATAAAGATCTTGCAATGTAGGCGGAAGGAGAAGAGACAATATGGAAAAAACAGCTAATAAACAGAAAATGCACGGAGGAAAGATAGCACTGTACGTTATCGCGATCCTGTGGACAGTTGTTACACTGTTTCCGGTAGTAGTGACCGTAATGGCTTCCTTCAAAACAAACTCAGAGATCTACCTGAACCTGCTGAGCTTACCTAAGAAGCTTATGTTCCAGAACTATATCAGCGCAAACAAAACAGCGGATGCATTGAATACCATCAAGAACTCCCTGGTTGTAGCAACTCTGACAACTGTATTTAATACTGTAGTCGGAATGATGGCAGCATACATCTTATCAAGAAAAGATTACAAATTCCTGAAAGGGTATATGTATTCTTCATGATCGGAGTAATGGTTCCGGTCCACTGTACACTGATCCCGATCAACAACATTGCAACAGCATTAAATGCAAAGAACAACCTGTTCTTTCTGATCCTGATCTATGTTGCGTTTGGTATGTCCCAGGCGATCTTCCTTTATACAGGATTCATGGATGGAATCTCCAGGAACCTGGATGAGGCGGCGATCATTGATGGATGTAACAACTGGCAGCTGCTGTGGAAGATCCTTTTCCCTGTCTGCAAACCAATCATCGCAACAGAGGCGATCTTCGTATTCATCTATGGATACAGTGAACTTGTATTCTCCATGATCCTGATGACAGATACCAAATATTTCACAGTTTCACGTGCGATGCTGAACTTCTCTTCCGCGCATACACAGGAGATCGGAAGTCAGTTTGCATATGTAGTAATGTCCGTAATTCCGATGATTATCATTTACATCGTGTTCCATAAACAGATTGAAAAAGGTATGCTTTCCGGAGCTATCAAAGGCTGATGCTTTTAATCTAAACAGGAGGAAAAAATCATGTATCAGTTTGACAGAAAAGAATATGAAAAACGTATGGAGTGGTACCAGGATGCCCGTTTTGGAATGTTTATCCACTGGGGATTATATTCTATCCCTGCAAGAGGCGAGTGGGTACGAAGTGTAGAGGAAATACCTGAGGAAGAATATCTTCCGTTTATGAAAGAGTTTGATGCAAGAGACTACAACCCGAAGCAGTGGCAAAAGAGGCCAAGGCTGCAGGTATGAAATATGTAGTCCTGACAGCGAAGCATCACGACGGCTTCTGCTTATTTGACAGTAAATACACAGACTACAAGGTAACAAACACACCGGCAGGAAGAGACCTGATCAAGGAGTATGTAGAGGCACTTCGTGAGGAAGGCCTTAAGGTTGGAATCTATTTCACACTGCTTGACTGGCATCATCCGGATTATCCGCATTACGGAGACCGTATCCATCCGATGAGAAACCACAAAGAGTGTGGAAATGAGAACCGTGATTTCTCACGTTATACAGAATATCTGTATAATCAGGTAGAAGAGATCTGTACAAACTACGGACAGATCGATATCATCTGGTTTGATTTCTCCTACGATGATATGAGAGGGGAAAAATGGGGTGCAACAAAGCTGATCAACATGGTGCGCAGCTTACAGCCGCAGGTTATCATCGATAACCGTCTGGAAGCCAGCGGAGAGGGAAGAGGATCCCTGTATGAGTGTGATCCGACACCGTACCATGCGATTTCGTAAGCCCTGAGCAGATCATCCCGCCGGAAGGATCTGCGATAAGGAAGGCAATCCAATGGTCTGGGAAGCATGCTTCACCATGAACAACAACTGGGGATACTGTGCAAACGACCATTATTACAAACCGGCTTCCATGCTGATCAAGAAGCTGGTAGAGTGTGTTTCCAAGGGTGGAAATATGATCCTGAACGTAGGACCGGATGCCAAAGGTAAATTCCCGAAGGAATCTTCTGCGATCCTGGCTGAGATCGGCCGCTGGATGGATAAGAATCATGACAGTATCTACGGCTGTGTACCGGCTGAAAACATTCCGAAGCCGGATTACGGACGTATCACCAGAAACGGAAATAAATACTATGTGCATATTTATGAGAATACACTGGGACCACTTCCACTTCTGGGATTTGATAAGGATAAGATCGTGAAGGTGCGTGCACTGGATGACGGACATGAGGTGCCGATCTCCAATGCATGGATGCACAGCGATTACCCGGATATCGCATTCGTTGATCTGGGACCTGACCCGGTACTTCCGGATCCGGTAGACTATGTTCTCGAAGTAGAGATGGCTGAGTAAAACTAATCAATAATAAAAAAAGAACAACAGGAAAAGCAGGAGATATGCGAATCTCAGTTATCCGGTTGTTCTTTTTTACCATAAGGAGAAGGGAAAAGATTATGATTATTTATACAGGAAAAGATTACTATGACGTAAGTAGAAAAGCGGCAAACATCATGTCTGCACAGATCATCATGAAGCCAAACGCTGTTCTCGGACTTGCTACAGGCTCCACACCGGTGGGAATGTACAAGCAGCTGATCGAGTGGTATAAAAAAGGAGATCTGGACTTTTCACAGATCACATCCGTAAATCTTGATGAATACAAAGGACTTTCCGGAGATAACGATCAGAGCTATCGCTATTTTATGAACACAAATCTGTTTGATCATGTAAATATCGATAAGACAAGAACTTATGTGCCAAACGGACTGGAAGAGGACAGTGAGAAAGCCTGTGCGGATTACAATGAGATCATCCGCAGCGTAGGCGGTATCGACATGCAGCTGCTTGGAATCGGCGGAAACGGTCATATCGGATTCAATGAGCCGGGAGCAGCTTTTGAGAAAGAGACTCATTGCGTAGACCTTACAGAGAGCACCATCAAGGCAAATGCAAGATTCTTTGAGACCATGGATGATGTGCCGAAGCAGGCGTATACCATGGGTATCAAAAACATCATGGCTGCAAAGAAGATCCTTCTGGTCGCTACCGGAGAGGCAAAGGCAGATGCCCTTTACAAATCTCTCTACGGACCGATCACGCCCAACGTGCCGGCATCTATCCTGCAGCTTCACCCGGATGTGACGGTTGTGGCCGATGAAGGCGCTTTAAAGCTGATCCGTGAGAAGGGGCTGCTGTAAGAGATACAGAGAAAATTTCCGCGAATTAAATGAACGCAGATCATGGATATCCGTTTGAAGCAGGCGGATATCAGCGATCACTCATGGGATTTTTCGGATTTGGTTAAAAAAGAAAGCTTCGATTCAACTCTCATCGATGAGCGATGTGCTCAGAGAGTGGATCGAAGCTTTTTGTGCTTTCGGGACGTAAACCTGCAGGCGGCTGCAAGCAGGTCGGTGGGGCGGACATTTGCATTCTCAGGCTTTTTTCAACGTGTTGTGATAAACCATGACAGAAACGATGGCAGTAAACACTTCTGTGATCCAGAATGCGTTCCATACGCCATCAGGACCCATAAAACGGGACAGAAGATATGCGGTGGGCATGATAACGACCACGTAGCGGAAAAGAGAAATAACAAGGGACTGGTACCTTTTCCAAGGCCTTCCATGGCACCGGAGGTGGTGACGGATACTGCGGAAATCAGGAAGCCGGCGCTGATGCTCTTCAGTGCTCTGGAACCTGCGGCAATGGTTTCCGGGGTAGTTGTGAAAAGTCCCATAAGCTGTCCGGATGCCAGGAGACAGATAACGGTTCCAAAGAGCATGATCACACAGCTGGACTCCAGGGTCAGCCGGAAGATTTTTTTCACACGCTTCATTTCACGGGCACCGAAGTTATAACCGATCAGCGGGCGCATTCCCTGGATGATTCCGTTGGCCGGGAGATACAGGAAGGTCTGCAATTTATAATAAATGCCAAGGATCACCACATAGCTGTCTGAGTAAGCGGCCAGCACGGAGTTCAGAAAAGAGATCAGGAACGATGGCAGTGCCAGGTTCAGGATCGCTGGAACACCGATGGCATACAGGCTCAGATCCGTTTCTTTGCTTGTTTTCAGGGCTTTGGGCGTTACATGTACAGGAATAGTTTTCAGGATATAAAAGACCATATAGACCGCAATGGTGAGCATCTGGCCGATGCCAGTAGCCAGAGCTGCGCCCCGGATACCCAACTTCGGAAAAAAACCGATTCCCCAGATCAGGAACGGGTCCAGGATGATGTTGCTGGTACATCCCACCAGCAGGGCGATCATAGATACTTTCATCCGTCCTACAGCCTGGAAAAGTTTTTCGAAGAAAAGGCTGATGGAAATTACTGTGGAAAACATGAAAACGATGGTAGAATACTCCAGCCCCATCCGGATCACGGTTTCATCCTGGGTATACATCTGAAGGAATACGGGCATAACAGCGATGCTGATCACAGTCATCAGGATTCCATGGATCACAGACAGAAAAAATCCGTGGGTTGCGGCGGTGTCTGCCATTTTTTTGTCCCCTGCGCCAAGGTGATAGGAAACTCTGGCGTTGATTCCGATCCCGAAGCCGATGGCAACGGCGTTGATCATGTTCTGGACCGGATAGACAAGGGACAGGGCGGTCATGGCCTGCTCGCTGATCTGTGCCACGAAGAAGCTGTCCACAATGTTGTATAGTGAGTTTACAAGCATGGAAAAGACCATAGGCAGCGCCATGGATGCCAGCAGCGGGCCGACAGGCTTTTCCTTCATAAATGTGCTGTTCATGAAAAATCCCCCTTTATATCAGAATCGTAAGAATATCAGGTGCGGAAAATAGAGCGTGTTTTTTGTGCATAATAAAAGCCACACAATCTGTCTTCTCGAATCGGACAGATTGTGTGGCGAAAAAAGTTCAAAACTGAAAAATCCACACGTTGTTTTAGTGTTTTCACATTAAACAAAAACAGTGCTGATGTCAAGACCGCACGCAGGAGAAACACCATAAAAAGCTGCAAAAAGAAAGGCTTGATATAAAATCGGAGAGGATTGGCAACATTAGACAGGTGCGTGCGGATACGGGCAATATCAGCCCTGAAAAGGTCGTTCTGGCAATATGCACAAAACTTGTCGAACCATGGTGGATAAGTGAAAAACTTTCCAAAAAGTTTTCCACATGACAAAAATCCGCAAATCCGCCAATAATCAAGTTATGCACAAATTTATCCACATTATCCACAAGGATAACCATGTGGATGACCTGATTTACATAAATAAATTTAAACATATGTTTTGTGTAAAATGATAAAATTGTAAAAAATGGGAAAAAAGTTTTTAAAACTATTGACATTTTTAAATTCTAAATATCATAAAATTTATTGCAAAAAAGACATAATATAAAAGAATAAAAACAAATAATCAGATAATAGTAAATGAATTCTTGAAAAACTAATCTATTTAAAAAGGGGACTATCGGATGTATGGAAATGAGGATAAAAAAGAACAGTGCCCAGTTAAAACGATCACTGCAAGGTGTTGAAAAGTCATTTTCAGGTGTGGATAAATGTGGATAACCAAAAAATCCTCCGCAGAACCGGAAAGATCTGCGGAGGATTTTTTAACTGTTTTGTTTCATACGTTTGATCACCTTCAGACGTGTAAACTCTTCACGCTCTTTTTCCTCCAGAGCATTGGTGATATCTCTGGTGAGAGTTTCGTATCTGGGGATGGTGATGTTTTTCAGCGCATTGGCACGCTTCTGGGTTTTTTTGATGTTGGTGGCAAGACGGATGGCGGCGTTTTCGATCATGGAGAGCTGGATGGACAGCTCCTTTACACGCTCGAAGGCTGCCTTGGCCTCGTCCAGGGACAGCTTGGTGCTGTAGTAGGCGTAGGTCGGCGTGTTGCCTGCTTTTTGTCATATTCCACAAGAGGGATCTCGGTTCCCATGACACTCCTGGTTTTGATCCGGATGGAATCTTCCACAGGAACGGTATGAGAGATCTGGTCTACGAAAGCGATTCCAATTTCCATATTTGCCTTCTGAAGAGCCGCGTAAGCGGTACGGAAGGTCTCATCGATCTGGGACTGGATATCCTTTGCCTGATCGATCAGCTCCATCATTTCACGGATCAGGATATTACGCTTTTTGTCCATAAGCTCATAGCCCTGTTTGGAAAGAGCCAGAGAGTTTTTTGCAAGTATGAGATTTCCCTTGGTGGGAAAGGTATTCGGATCCATAAAATCACCTCACTAACGGACGGTTTCTCTGTAATATTGATCCAGAACTTTGGTATCGATACGGTCGAGCTCTTCTCTTGGAAGAAGGCCAAGAAGCTCCCAGCCCTTATCCAGAGTTTCGATGATGCTTCGATTCTCTGTTTCTGACTGTCCTACAAACTCTGCCTCGAAGGCTTTTCCGAATACAAGGTACTGCTTATCCAGCGGAGAAAGCTCATCCTCACCGATAACGGATGCCAGAGCTCTTGCATCGCCTACCTTTGCGTAGCAGGAGAAGAGCTGGTTGGCAACATCCTGATGATCGGCACGTGTGAAGCCTTCACCGATACCGTCCTTCATCAGACGGGACAGGGATGGCAGAACATTGATCGGCGGATAGATCGCCTGACCGTGAAGCTGGCGGTCCAGTACGATCTGGCCTTCTGTGATATATCCGGTAAGGTCGGGGATCGGGTGTGTGATGTCGTCGTTTGGCATGGTCAGGATTGGGATCTGGGTTACAGAACCGGTGCCGCCACGGACGATTCCCGCACGCTCGTAAAGGGTTGCAAGCTCACTGTACAGATATCCGGGATAACCCTTTCGGGAAGGGATCTCACCCTTGGAGGAGGAAACCTCTCGCATGGCCTCACAGAAGGAGGTGATATCAGTCAGGATTACCAGGATATGCATGCCTTTTTCAAAAGCAAGATACTCAGCGGCAGTGAGGGCGATCTTCGGTGTTAGAAGACGCTCTACAACCGGATCGTTTGCAAGGTTCAAAAACATTACAACGTGGTCGGACGCACCGCTTTCTTCGAAGGTCCTGCGGAAGAATTCCGCTACGTCGTATTTCACACCCATTGCCGCAAAAACAATGGCGAATTTTTCATCGGAGTCTGCTCCCAGGGAAGCCTGCTGAACGATCTGTGCAGCCAGCTTATCATGTGGAAGACCGTTACCGGAAAAGATCGGCAGCTTCTGGCCGCGGATCAGTGTGGTCAGTCCGTCAATAGCGGAGATACCGGTGTTGATATAGTTTCGTGGATATTCACGGGTTACCGGATTCAGCGGAAGCCCGTTAATGTTCAGGCTGACTTCCGGTGTGATTTCGCCAAGCCCGTCAATGGGCTGGCCGATACCGTTAAAGGTACGTCCCAGGATCTCAGGGGAAAGCCCGATCTCCATAGGATGTCCGGTAAGACGTGTGTGTGTATTGCCGAGGGACATATTGTCAGTTCCCTCAAAAACCTGGATAACGGCCTTGTCCTCATAGATTTCCACGATACGGCCGATCTTCTGAGTGCCGTCCTCCATGTGGAATTCCACGATCTCCTCGTAAGATGCATTTTTTACACCCTCAAGGACAACAAGAGGGCCGTTTATTTCACTCAGGCCAAGATATTCGATTGCCATAAACTGATCCCTCCTTTAACCGTTTCTTTCCAGTACATTGTCGTAGAAGCGGTCGATATCTTTATGATATTCATCAAAACGCTCCGGCTCTTTATTTGGAACCTCGTATTTGATGGCGATGATACGTTCAAAGATCTTATCCTCCTTCAGCACGGAAACCGGCATGCCACGGTTTACAAGGGCACGGCATTTTTCGTAGAGATAGAGGATGGTTTCCATCATCAGGAACTGCTTTTCCATAGGAACACTGGTGTCCTCCTGGTGAAAAGCGTTCTGCTGCAGGAAGCCCAGACGGATAACCCTGGCGATCTCCAGCGTCAGCTTCTGATCATCCGGAAGAACATCGCTTCCGATCAGCTTGACGATCTCCATAAGAGAGCTTTCCTGGTTGAGGATAGCCATGATCTGGTTTCTGTCATAAACGAATTTCGGGGAGACATGCTCTCTGTACCAGGGTGTCAGGTCCTCCAGATATTCGCTGTAGCTGGTCAGCCACTGGATGGCAGGGAAGTGACGGGCATAGGCAAGAGCCTTGTCCAGTCCCCAGAAACAGCGGACAAAACGTTTGGTATTCTGTGTGACCGGCTCGGAGAAATCACCGCCCTGAGGGGAAACTGCACCGATAATGGATACGGAACCTTCTGTTCCGTTCAGGTTCTGCATCATTCCCGCGCGCTCATAGAAGGCGGAAAGCTTACTTGCCAGATACGCAGGGAAGCCTTCCTCTGCAGGCATCTCCTCCAGACGTCCGGAAAGCTCACGGAGAGCCTCGGCCCATCGGGATGTGGAGTCTGCCATGATTGCTACGTCATAACCCATATCACGGTAATATTCCGCAAGTGTAACACCTGTGTAGATGGAAGCCTCACGGGCTGCAACCGGCATGTTGGAAGTGTTGGCGATCAGTGTGGTACGGTCCATCATCAGGTTTCCGGATTTCGGGTCGATCAGCTTGCTGAAGTCCTCAAGAACCTGTGTCATTTCGTTTCCGCGCTCGCCACAGCCGATGTAGATGATGATATCCGCGTCAGACCACTTGGCGATCTGGTGCTGTGTCATGGTTTTTCCGGTTCCGAATCCGCCTGGAACTGCAGCAGTGCCTCCCTTGGCAATAGGGAAAAGAGTATCCAGGATTCGCTGTCCGGTAAGGAGCGGAACGCTGGCCGGGAAACGCTTGTAGGTCGGACGTGGAACACGGATCGGCCATTTCTGGGCAAGTGCCAGTTCTTTTTCGGTTCCGTCATCAAGACGGACGGTAACGATGGGCTCCAGAACGGTATAAGCACCGTCAGGAACCGCATGGACAACGGTTCCGTGTGTGATCGTGGGCGGAACCATGGATTTGTGAAGGATGGAGGCGGTTTCCTGTGTTTCAGCGATAACCGTGCCTGCACCGATGACGTCACCTTCCTTTACGGTAATGTGGGTTTCCCATTTTTTTTCTGTGTCAAGAGAGTCAACGCTGACACCACGGGAAATATATTTTCCAGAGGCCTGGGCAATCTCTGCCAGAGGTCTCTGGATACCATCAAAAATATTGTGGATGATTCCCGGACCAAGGAGAACGGAAATGGCGTCTCCTGTTCCGATAACAGTTTCTCCGGGTTTCAGTCCCGTAGTTTCCTCAAAAACCTGTATGGTCGTCATATGTTTCTTGAGACCGATAACTTCTCCAACCAGTTTTTCGGGGCCTACATAGACCATCTCGGAGATCTTGAAGCCGGTGTCGCCCTTGAGGTAGATAACAGGACCGTTAACACCGTAGATAATACCTGTTTTACTCATGTGCTGGACCTCCGTCAAATTTGAATTCTCTGTAAGCTGCCTGATAGCCTTCCTCAAAGGAATTGTCGATGAGGATATTTTTTTCAGGGATTATCGCCTTGATTCCGCCGATAAAGGATTCATCGGAAAGCTTCAGCGGGAAACCGGTCTTTACAGTGAGAGACTTCAGACGGGGTTCATCTTCTTTTGAAAGATAGATCTGGATCTCATCGTGTTCCGCGAAGCAGACAGCTTCCTCGATCTTTGTACAAAGATATTCTTCATAGCAGGGAGATTCCATGAATTTTAGGATCTGTACCCGAACATCTGCAAAAAGTTTTTCTTTTAAGCGGCTCTGCCTGGCAGTCCAGTTTCGCCGGATGTGAAGCTGCTCTGCGGAAAGTGCCTTGTTGATCTCGCGCTTTGCGTTTGCAATCTCGGCTTTGCGGGAACTGGCAGCATTTCCCAGAGACATTTTTTTATGTTCCTCCAGTGCGGCATCCAGGGCTTCCTTGTGTTCCCGGACATCTTTTTCCGCCTGACGGCGTGCTTCGTCCACGGAGGTGTCATAGAAGTGTTTAAGCTTCTCTTCAATTGTCATAATATCACCTGCCTATAATTTTAATCCGATAGCCTCGTTTACATAAGATGTAATGAAATCAGGCCTGCGGCCGGTACCATGTCTGTCAGGAATTTCAATGATGAGAGGTGTTTTGTGATGAAGCTTGACATCATCGATGATCTCAGGAAACTCCCGGCCGAATTTTTCGGTCAGGAGTATGATTCCGATCTCTTTGTCTGCGATGGTGCGCTCCAGAGCTTCCTTCAGTTCGTCGTGCTCATGAACGATCACACCCTCTACACCAGCCAGTCTCATTCCTGTCAGAGTATCAATATTGTCACTGATCAGATACATTTTCATATCAAAGTTTACCAAGGATCATGAAGGAGATGATCAGTCCATAAAGAGCAACACCTTCGGCAAGACCTACGAAGATAAGAGATTTACCAAGGATGCTCTGATCCTCACTGATCGCTCCAAGTGCTGCGCTTGCCGCACTGGCAACGGCAATACCACCACCGATACAGGAAAGTCCGGTAACAAGTGCTGCTGCGATGTAACCCATACCTGTTGCAAGGCCTGCGTCAGCGCCTGCAGCAGCCTGTACGGAAGCTCCGCCTGCAAATGTTACTGCAATGGCAACAAGCATGATCCCGAAGAAGAAAAAGGCGTTGACACCAAGAGCTGTTTTGTAGCGGCCACGGTTTTTTTCGCCGAGAAGATAGTAACCAAATGGAAGAATGATGCTGAGTACAAGTGCAACTGCGATTGTGATCTGTGTAATGACTGTCATGATGATGACCTCCTTAATATTCGTTTAATTGAATGCCCGGATCAGAATGCGTTCCGACTCTGGCATTTTATTTGTTTTTGGAGCAGAACGGCTCGAATTTCCGTCCGCTGCCCTTGTAAAAACGGCTGAACATTTCGTAATATTCCAGACGGAGTACCTGAATACCTACGATCAGGCCCTCCATAGCGCATACAAACAGGTTTCCGAGAACGATGACGATCCAGTTCGGACTGCCGTTCTCTGCGCCTGCAAGCATAAGTACAACCTCCATCATAGCTGCGTGGCTGACTGCAAAAGCACCGATACGCACGAAGGAGAGTGTATTGGAAAAGTAGCTCAGGATAACCTCGAACAGTTCAAAGATACCCTGTACGATAAACATGCCTTTTTCTTTTGGCATAACCTCGGCTTTTTTTTCTACCAGGTTTGTAAGAGGCTCCTTGAAGAAAATAAGAAGCAGCGGTAAACCAAACATAATGGCGAGGACTGCACCACCCGGAACAGCATGCCCGGATACAAAAAGTCCGATGCAGAGAACTGCGGAGCCATAAAATACAAGTCCTGCCACAGCGTTGGTGTCAAACCAGGTTTTTTCAACGTCATGCATCTTAAAGGAATTGATGATGTTGAAAACCATACACAGGAGGATGATTCCCATGCCGAAGCCGATGGCAACGATAAATACGGTATTCAGTTTTCCGATAAAAGGTATGGTCGTCATACTGTTCACAGGCCGCAGCCACAGAGCAGGTATGACATCCTCAAATCCAAAGATACTTCCGAACATCAGACCGAAAAATGTGGAAAAGACTCCGGCGCAGCTGATGATTCCGGCAAGATCGATATGCTTTAGTTTGTACAGGAGCAATCCTCCGATAAAAAGCAGGAGTCCCTGTCCTGCATCACCGAACATGGCTCCGAAAATAAAGGAGTAGGTGATGGCGACAAACCAGGTGGGGTCCATCTCACCATAGGCGGGAAGTCCGTACATTTTTACATACATTTCAAAGGGCTTGAAAAGCTTCGGGTTTTTCAGCTTGGTCGGTGGCTGATGGTTCTGGTCGTGCTCCGGCGTATTGGTATCTTCTCCGTCTACCAGGCAGAAGATTTTTTCGTCGGATGAGATTTCGGCTTGAAAGGCTCTGGTGTCGGCTTCTGTCATCCAGCCGCAGAGAATGTAGAAATTTTCATGCTTTCCGGTGCAGGCAGCCGCTTTACGGACATCGAAATTTCTGGAAAACTGAAGAAGGGTGTTTCTGGCGGTAACGATGGCTTCTGCCTGATCCGCAAGAAATCTCTGGTATTTCTGTTTCTGTGCTTCCAGATGCTTCAGGGCATCCTCGTATTGTTTGCTTACGCTTGAAAACGCCTGCTGGGCAGTTCCGGTATAATTATCCGGCACAAAGATCTTCTCAAAGTGCATAGAAGAGTAGGCGGCATCGATTTTGTGCGCTTCATGCTTCGGTACGAAGTAAACGCCCCAGACGTATTGGTCATCTTCGTCGCATTTAAGGAAGATCGTGTTCAGATTGTCGTAAATATATTTCTTGAATTTCTCATAATACTGTTTCTCGATACGTCCGAAATGAAAATGGATATACTTCAGATGAAGTATGGATGAAATATCATAATCAATATTTCGGAAGGGACGTATGATCCGCAGTGACTCTTCCAGAGAGGAACATTTTTCTTCCAGTTCGGACTGTTCCTTCTGGAGCTGATCCGCCTGGGAGCGGATCTCCTTTACTGTGGAAAGTGCTGTTTCAATACCCGGGCTTCTGTTGGAAGTGGACGGAGGAGTTTTCAGCTCCTCATAAATGGTATTGATGGAATTTAAGGCATCTCTGTAAGGGTTGACATCCAGGAAAGGCGTCAGACTTTCTACTGTGGTCAGCTCTGAGAGAGCGTTTTCCAGATGGATCTCGTACTTGCACAGGTAGGTGTTTACAACCCGGTCAATATCTGCCTTGGGACCGGTGATGCTCAGAAAATTCATTTTTTCAATCACGTTGCTACCTCCTGGTTATTAACCGTTGCGTATATAACGCAGGGATTGTTCTGGGTCCACGCCATAGCGCACGCATTCAAGGGCAATGGTCAGACGGTTGACTTCATGTTCTTTGTGATATAAATAGGAATAGATGACTGCTACGGAATAGGGATCCTTGCGTGCTTCCTGTTCCAGTATGCTGCGAAGAATATAGTTATAAAATTCTTCCAGACTGGCGACGGTCAGCTGTTCGTATTTTTTACCATAATAAGTCCCATTGAAGATACGACGGAACTCTTCTGGTGTAGGGGCTTCCACAAGGGTGGTGATCTCCTCTTTGCGGAGCTTGTAGTTCATGGGGACCAGCAATGCGTAAATAGCAGCCGGTTCCATCTGAAAGCAGCGTTTGGAGCGCTGGATGAACTGCAGGTTCAGCATATCGAATTTTTCACCGTAAGCCCTGGTGATCTGTTTCAGATCGTTACCTTTGAAAAGCTTCTTCCGCACATTCCAGATCTGTGAAAAATACGAAAGGTCAAGTGCCATGCCGAAGTCAAAAAGCGTGGCATTTCCACGTTCATTGACCTGAGACAGAGGAATAAAAAAATCATTTCCCTTCAGTGCCGCAATGAATTCATCCATATTGGTGCAGGCGGTAAGCCTGTCAATGTCCAGCTTGGAATGATGTCTGAAAAAATCACGGTAGGGAGAAATATCTACGGGATCGGTGTCCCGGTGGTCAAAGAGATTCGTCATGATTTCTTTCAGGACGCGGATCTCATAACGCTTCGAGTAAAGCGACAGGAACGTTCGCTGTTCCTGATTTGCAAAGTGGTAAAGCCTTGAAAAATTCAGGAAGATGGATTTCTTCAGGAGTTTTTCTATCTGTCCGCGGTGAAGATCATTTTCATCGAGACCGGACCAGATATTCTGATATTCGGGAGTCCGTTTCAGGTAGGCTGTTACCTGTGGGACATTGGGAAGCTGAACGATTTCTTCCAGCTGCTCATCTGTCACAAGCCTGCTCTGCATGGCGCGGATCTTGGTGGAGAGTCCGCTGTATGAGAGGACAGAGCCATTGAATCACTTCCTTTCCCTTCAGGTTTCAGTGATGCCTGTTATTTTCTGAAACAGCTCACTGCAAAGACTTTCGTGATGGGCTTCGTAATAGGCATCCAGCTGGATAGCTGGTCTTCGGTTTCTGCACGAAGCTCATTGATCCGGGCGTCTTTCTCGCGGGCCAGATCTTCACGGATCTTCCGGATCTCGTCGCTGGTTTCTTTTTCAAGTGAAGCGTCGATTCCTTCGTCTGTTTTTCTGCTTCTTCCGAGAGAGCCTGTTTCTGTCGCGCAGCGTCCTGCATGATGGCATTGGCTGTAGCTTCGATTTCCGAAAGATTGTTTAGGATTTGTTCCATTGCGCCCTCCTTATTTGTTTATTGTTTATAATTGATTTTTATATGATACACCTTTTTTATGGTAAAAACAACTAAAATCTTGTTAATTTTTCTGCAAACTTTTGAGTGAAATGTAGGTAAACGGACATAAGACGGTTTGCTGTCGTCTTGTTGATGTTTTTTATTTTTTGCTTGCGGCAGGGTGGGGATTGCATGTATAGTTGAGTATTGAGAAGTATTGCAGCAGTTCTGTTAATTCATGGAATGGTACTACAGATGTTTTTGAGGGCTGCGAGAGGTAGTTATTTGATTTGTATATTATAGGAAGATTAATTTGGAGGTTATTTATGAGATTACGTAATATTCCCGGGGCGAAGGATGCGATTTTGGAGTGTGACTGGGTGATTGATGAACCGGAGAAGTTTAAAGGGGACTGGGCGAGTGTTTTTGGGAGAAGAGACCGCTTTTTCTTGAGGTTGGTATGGGAAAAGGGCGTTTTCTGATGGATATGGCGCGGCTGCATCCTGAGAGGAATTATGTTGGGATCGAGATGTATGACAGTGTGCTGCTTCGGGCACTTCAGAAGAGGGAGGAGCTTGAGGAGGCCGGGGAGAAGTTTTCAAATCTGGTGTTCATCCGTGTGGATGCAAGGCTTTTGCCGGAGATTTTTGAGAAGGATGAGGTTGACGGGATTTATCTGAATTTTTCCGATCCGTGGCCGAAGGCCCGTCATGCCAAGAGAAGACTGACTTCCAGGGAGTTTTTGAAGAGGTATGAGCAGGTTCTGAAAAAAGAGGGTACTGTGGAATTTAAGACAGATAACCGTGGATTGTTTGAATTTTCCCTGGAAGAGGTGAAGGAGTCTGACTGGAACCTGGAGGTTTGTACGTTTGATCTTCATCATGATGAGGAGCTGGTGAAGGGAAATGTGATGACGGAGTATGAGGAGAAGTTTTCTTCCATGGGCAATCCGATCTGTAAGATGGTGATCAGACAAAAATAGAAGAGGTAAGGTTAGGTGGTTTTCAGAAGGTATCTGATATCAAAGCTTATCTGACGCATAGATATTCTGCATTAATATAGAAGGTTGTTTTATCGGGCTGATCTGTAAACAGATCGGCCTGTTTTCATATAATAAATAAGAGGGAGCGTCAGGCAGGAATATATGAATCTGCAGGAGAAGCTGCCTGATCTGTATAAAGAAAAGAGGGGAAAATAATAAAGAATTTTGAAAAAAAAGAAAAATCCAACTCATTCCGTCGAAATCTCAAACAGTGTAAAACGCGGCGTCAAAAAGCCAGGCATTTCAGAATCAAGAAATTCGCTGTCAGAAAATAGAAAAAATTTACATGAACAAAAATT
>ENA-OQHY01000365-OQHY01000365.1-human-gut-metagenome-genome-assembly--contig:-NODE-365-length-25992-cov-2.799845_pt1 | contig 25992 bp, 33 predicted proteins | sample MGYA00242570_ERZ504733 | MGnify/ENA primary metagenome ERZ504733 (study PRJEB26092, sample SAMD00036219) | human gut metagenome | host: Homo sapiens | study: EMG produced TPA metagenomics assembly of... | reverse complement strand
TTCCAGTTTTAATTGACTTTTTCCAGAAACATCCTTTAATAAATTCAAAGACGTTTCTTGGAGATGCTGCGTTTGATGCCATTAACATTTACAAATCCCTCTTTGAAGAAATTGGCTTTCAAAAAGCAAGCCTCGGCTGGGCTGCCGCAGCCGCCTTGCCGTTAACCGCCCTCACCGCCTGGGAAGGATTGTTTGAACGGCTGAATATCCAGGATGCCGGCCCGGACAAAACGCTGCTCATTATTGGCGGCGCGGGCGGCGTAGGATCGCTGGCGATCCCGTTTGCGAAACATCGCAGCAACGTGAAGATCGTCGCGACCGCCTCGCGGGAAGATTCTGCTCAGTGGTGTCGCGATCGCGGTGCCGATCACGTGGTGAATTACCGGGACCTGAAAGGTGAACTGGCTAAACAGGGCCTGACGTTTGTGGATTACATTTTCATTCTCAATGATACCGACGGCCACTGGGATGCCGTCAGTGAACTGATCGCACCGCAGGGGCATATCTGCTCCATTGTTGAGAACGCACATCCGTTGAACCAGGATAAGCTGAAATCCAAATCTGCCGCGCTGCACTGGGAGTTTATGTACACCCGCAGCATGTACCAGACCGCCGACATGGCGCGTCAGGGCGAGATCTTAAACGAGGTTGCGAAGCTGGTGGATAACGGCGTGGTGGAAAGCTCACTGAGCGAAACGCTGCACGGGCTGAGCGTCGAAAGCATCACCGAAGCGCACCGAAAAGTGCTGGACGGGCATATGCGTGGCAAAGTGGTGGTTGAGTATTGAGGGGGGTGTTCCCCCTCACACCGGCCCTCTCCCTCAGGAGAGGGTTAGGATGAGGGAATTACCCCTGCTCCCCCATCATCTCTTTCACCAGCTCTACGCAGCGCAGGAAACGGCTGTCGTAATCTGACTCCTCCACATGCACAAACTCCACGTTATTTTCGTGCAGCATGTCGATGAGCATGCTCTGGAACTCTTTTCTGTCGACGGACTGCCGAGGCTGCGGATCCCGTCGGCAACCCACGGGGTGTTGTTTTCGAGCAAAATCACCAGGTCAAAGCGGTATTCGTCTATCAGCGCCTGCACAAACGGATGCTCGCGTCCCTCGTATTTTTTGCAGAACGCCTGGGTGGTGACGAAATCGGTATCAATGAAGGCCACTTTATTGGCGTATTTCACCGCGAAATCAATGTACTGCGCATGACCCAGCGCGATTTTATCGTAGTCGGAGTACTGCAACGCCATCTCGTCACCGCCCAGATGAGAGAAGACGTAATCACGCCCGTACTCCCACGCACTGGTGGTGTTAAAGATGTTGGCCAGCTTGTTGACCAGCGTCGATTTCCCGCTCGACTCGCCGCCCAGAATCGCAACGGTGCGCACAAAGAACGGTTTTACCTCGGTTGGGATGTAATCCCAGTAGCGGAACGGATTTTCGCGGATCAGCGCCCCGCTGATGTTCATAAAGGTACGCTTTGGATCGATCAGCACGGTTTCAATGCCCAGATGCTCGCGGAACTGCGGCGCATCGGACTCTTCAGAGGTGTAGATCCAGTTCGGGGTGATCCCCTTTTCGTCCATGAACGCTTTGACGCCATTGCTCCACACATCCCAGCCGTGCGGATACGGCTCCATGCCCTCTTCATTAAAAGCATGAATACGAATGTTTTTCTGGTACTTAAAGGTCTGCAGCAGCCAGCGCAGGCGGTCCGGCACGGTCGGCTGCTGCGACATGGCGCTGTCCTCGAACAGCTGACGGTCGCGGGTTTCATCGTAACCATGATGATATGCAGCTCGTCCACCTGGCTACAGGCACGCTGGATAAGATAGATGTGCCCGGTATGCAGCGGGTAAAACTTGCCAAATACCACGCCGACGTTCTTTTGCATACGCGGGAATTCAAGCCCCAGAAAGCGGTGCAACGCTTCCAGCTTTTGTGCGCTGGGGCTTTTGATTTTGGCGTTCAGCAGTTGGCTCAGGTAGCCTTTGGTCATGCCGCTGGCATCCGCCACCTGCTGCAGCGTGCAGCCTTTCTGGCGGATTGCGGTCTTGATGTAGTCAAATGATGACATAAATTACGGTGCCTCCTGCAAAATCGAATACGTAATTATAAGTCGTCAAAGACATTTAACGCATCTGCGAGTTTCTTCACGCCAAAGACCTGCATCCCTTCGGGGATTTTTTTCGGCACGTTGGCGGCGGGCACAATGGCGCGGCGAAAGCGTGCTTCGCCGCCTCGGAGATGCGCTCCTGGCCGCTTGGCACCGGGCGTATCTCCCCGGCCAGACCCACTTCACCAAACACCACCAGGTCCTGCGGCAGCGGTCTGTCACGCAGGCTGGAGACCATTGCCAGCAGCAGCGCCAGATCCGCACTGGTCTCAGTGACTTTGACCCCGCCGACCACGTTGACGAACACGTCCTGATCCGCCATCTGCAGGCCGCCGTGGCGGTGCAGTACGGCCAACAGGATCGCCAGGCGGTTTTGTTCCAGGCCAACGGCCACACGCCGTGGGTTACCCATCATTGAGTGATCCACCAGCGCCTGAATTTCCACGAGCAGCGGACGCGTCCCTTCCCAGAGCACCATCACCGAGCTACCGGAGGTCACTTCATCGCCCCGGCTGAGGAAGATGGCAGACGGGTTGCTGACTTCACGCAGCCCCTGCTCGGTCATGGCAAACACGCCCAACTCGTTCACCGCACCAAAACGGTTTTTGTGGCTGCGCAACGTACGGAAACGGGAATCGGCATCGCGTCGAGCATGACGGAGCAGTCGATACAGTGCTCCAGCACTTTCGGCCCTGCCAGCGAGCCATCTTTCGTGACGTGGCCGACCATCACAATCGCCACACCGCGCGTTTTGGCAAAGCGCGTGAGATAGGCGGCGGTTTCACGCACCTGCGCCACGCTCCCCGGTGAAGACTGGATATCCGCCATGTGCATCACCTGAATGGAGTCGATAACCATCAGCTTCGGCTGCTCTTCTTCGGCAATCATGCAGATTTGCTCGATGCTGGTTTCCGAAAGCATGTTGAGGTTGCCGGTTGGCAGGCCAAGACGGTGCGCACGCATCGCCACCTGCTGCAGGGACTCTTCACCGGTGACGTACAGGGTTTTCATCTGTTCGGCGAGCTTGCAGAGCGTTTGCAACAGCAGTGTTGATTTACCCGCTCCCGGGTTACCGCCGATCAGGATCGCACTGCCCGGCACCACTCCCCCGCCGAGCACACGGTCAAACTCTTTGAAGCCGGTCGAGAAACGCGGCAGCTCTTCGAGGCTAATATCCGAGAGCTTTTGCACTTTCGCGACACCGGCGTTGCCGGCATAACCGCTCAGGCGTTCATTGCGGGCCACGCTCGGCGAAGCCGCCACACCACGCACTTCGGTGATGGTGTTCCAGGCATGACAGGCGCTACATTGCCCCTGCCAGCGCGGATAATCCGCACCACATTCATTACAGACAAATGCGCGTTTTGGAGCTTTCGCCACGGTTTACCTCGTTATTTCTGATTCACGCTGCCGGAGAGAATGCAGAACACCCCCATCAGGTCAGCATGACGGATGGTGACTTCCGTCTTTTCATTCACTTTAGGCTTGGCATGGTAGGCAATGCCAAGGCCTGCCGCTTTGATCATCGGCAGGTCGTTCGCGCCATCACCGATGGCAACGGTCTGGACGACAGGAATTTCATATTTTTCCGCCAGACGGGTCAGGGTATTGGCTTTGTACTGGGCATCCACGATATCGCCGATCACCTGGCCGGTCAGCTTGCCGTCCATGATTTCCAGCTCATTCGCCACCACGGTGGTCAGGCGCAACGTGTCGCGAAGGTAGTCGGCGAAGAAGGTGAACCCGCCCGAGGCGATAGCCACTTTCCAGCCCAGCGTTTCTAACTTCAGCACCAGCTGCGTCAGCCCGGCATTAACGGCAGTCATCACGCACCTGGCGCAGAGTTCGCGTGCGTCCGCCCCTTTCAGGTTGCCACACGCTGTCTCAGACTGGCAGTGAAATCCAACTCGCCGCGCATCGCGCGTTCGGTCACATCGGCCACCAGCTCGCCGCTGCCGGCAAGCCTGGCGATCTCGTCGATGCACTCGATCTGGATGGCGGTGGAATCCATGTCCATCACCAGCAGACCCGGCGTTTTCAGGTGTGGAATTTTGCCGAGAGGCGCCACGTCCAGGCCGGCATCATGCGCCAGGCGGGTCGCGCGCTGCGTCAGGGAACCTGCCAGGCGGATGACCTGATAATCCTCTACGCACCAGGCCGCCACGATGACCATCGCTGCACCCAGTTTGGTTTGATATTGGGTCAGGCGTTGCTTGTCCAGGCCGCGTCCGTACAGCAGCCAGCCGCTACGGCCAGCGTGGTAATCCAGAGGCATCACCTCATCACCACTTAAAGAGAGCGGCAATCCTGGCCATAAAGAGACATCCGTAGCAGGTCGCACCAGGTAATGTTCGGCATTGAAGCTCCTGTGAATTCGTTCGCGCCGGAAGGTTCCAGAGGGAAAATAACGCATGAGGCTACCTTGTAACCATCACTTCTGGCAACATTAAGCCGTAAATTTTCAGCAGGTGGAATATGGCTCGCGCAAAACTGAAATTCCGACTTCATCGTGCCGTGATTGTCCTGATATGTCTCGCACTCTTGGTCGCGCTGATGCAAGGAGCATCGTGGTTCAGCCAGAATCACCAGCGGCAACGTAACCCGCAGTTTGAGGAACTGGCGCGTACTCTGGCGCGTCAGGTCACGCTCAACATCGCCCCGGCGATGCGCACCGAAACGCCGGACGAGAAGCGCATAGGTCAGATATTACGCCAGTTAACCGAAAACAGCCGCATTCTTGATGCCGGTGTCTACGACGAACAGGCGACTTGATCGCCCGTGCCGGTGAGCACGTTGACGTCCGTGACAGGCTGGCGCTGGACGGCAAAAAAGCCGGCGGCTATTTCAATCAGCAGATCGTCGAACCCGTGCAGGGGAAAAATGGTCCGCTCGGGTATTTGCGGCTGACGCTCGACACCCACACCCTGCCCACCGAAGCAAAACAGGTGGACAACACCACCAATATTTTGCGCCTGATGCTGCTGCTCTCGTTGGCCATCGGTGTGGTGCTGGCACGCACGCTGCTGCAGGGTAAACGCACCCGCTGGCAGCAATCGCCTTTCCTCCTGACCGCCAGTAAATCGGTGCCCGAAGAGGACGAGGGCGATAAGAAAGAATAGTGATAAAGTAGGCTTACGATTCGGAAAAGGAACTTTGCCATGACGACGTTACGCCTGCTTATCTCTGACTCTCACGATCCCTGGTTCAATCTCGCGGTAGAAGAGTGCATCTTCCGTCAGATGCCAGCCACTCAACGGGTGTTATTTTTATGGCGCAACGCCGATACGGTGGTGATTGGCCGTGCGCAGAATCCCTGGAAAGAGTGTAATACCCGGCGTATGGAAGAGGATAACGTTCGCCTGGCGCGACGCAGCAGCGGCGGCGGCGCGGTATTTCACGACCTCGGCAATACCTGCTTTACCTTTATGGCGGGCAAACCTGAATACGATAAAACCATTTCCACCGCGATTGTGCTCAACGCCCTGACATCGCTGGGCGTGACTGCCGAAGCGTCAGGCCGCAACGATCTGGTCGTCAAAACCCCCGACGGGGATCGCAAAGTCTCCGGCTCCGCCTACCGTGAAACCCTGGACCGGGGATTCCATCACGGGACATTGTTGCTGAACGCCGACCTCAGCCGTCTTGCGAATTACCTTAATCCCGATAAGAAAAAGCTGCAGGCCAAAGGTATCACCTCCGTGCGTGGCCGCGTCGCCAACCTGATCGAATTACTGCCGGGCATCACCCACGAACAGATTTGCGATGCCATCCGCGAAGCGTTTTTCGATCACTACGGCGAGCGGGTCGAAGCCGAAGTGATCTCCCCGGATAACACCCCTGACCTGCCAAACTTTGCGGAAACCTTTGCCCGTCAGAGCAGCTGGGAGTGGAACTTTGGTCAGGCGCCGGCCTTCTCGCACCTGCTGGACGAGCGCTTCACCTGGGGCGGCGTGGAGCTTCATTTTGACGTGGAAAAAGGCCACATTACCCGGGCGCAGGTCTTTACGGACAGCCTGAACCCTGCGCCGCTGGAGGCGCTGGCCAGCCGCTTACAGGGCTGCCTGTATCGTGCCGACACGGTGCAGCTGACATGTGAGGCGTTACGTGGCGAGTTCCCCGATCAGGCAATCGAGCTGGGCGAGCTTTCTGCCTGGCTTTCGCAGGCCGTACGCTAAACCATGTTGCCCGGCGTGCTTCGCCGGGTGAGTGATGTAACCTGTTTACGCGATAACCTCTTATTCTTATTTTTTAAGCAGGCTTCAGGGATCCAGCCTGCCCCATCTTATTAAAAAATATTATATTATCGTCGGGAAGGGCATTGAATGTTTCCCGGCCTTACGAAAACCGCTAATAACTTTCAATAATAAATTGAACAATAAAAGCGTAAATATGCCCGTAAAATGCGTGAAAATATTCACACCATCTATGCTTTTATATTTTCATTACTGCCCGTTTAGAAATTCTAAATACACCATTTAGAGCAGCCACAATATACTACCGCCCGTGGTTATACCCATATATAAAACCTATTGATTACATTACTAGTCGACAGCTCTATAATTTCTCTTCGTTAAGGAACAACAATGAAAAAAATTCTTCTTGTCGCGGCCATCGCTGCGGCAACGTCCATGACCGCAGCCCATGCGGCTAACACCGCCGTCATGAAAGTGAAAGGCAAACTGACCAACGCGTCATGTACTCCTACAATGAGCAACGGCGGTGCAGTAGATTATGGCAAAATATCAATGGGCTCACTGAGCGCGACTGAGGATAACCAGCTCGGCCAGCGTGATATCACCATGACAATTACCTGTAATTCTGCGACCAAGTCGGCTGGACAATGTACGACAACCGCAAAGACAGTCTGGCTGATGGCCATTATATTGAAGTCGATGATTCTGCCGTTGATGGCAGCTCGACATTCAGCCCTCAGTACACAAGCGGTTTAGGTTTTACCAAAGAGGGCCAGAAGATTGGCGGATGGGCAGTGTATACCAACCTGCCATATGTCACGGTAGACGGCGCACCTGCTGATGCGATTACCGCGGGAGGCACTAATCTGACTAAATGGAATAAAAATACGACGGGTCGTCTTGTTCTGGATGACTACGAAACCATGTCCGTCGCCAAACCGGGTGAACTCGTGCCGATGGCCTTTACCGAAGCCGTATTCCCAATGAAAGTCTCCATGGCAATCAGGAATACCAACAGACTGAGCATTACCGAAGATACCGAACTGGATGGTCAGGCGACCATTACGCTGAAATACCTCTAATTAAATTATCGCTCAGGCGATAACGTATCTCTGACGGCGAATTTAATTCGCCGTTTTTTATTCCTTTATTCATACTGCATCCATCATATTATTCGCAAGACTAAATACATACATGATTGTATTTACAGCCCTTAATTAAACTCACAACCGAGTGTAGAATTTCTCATTTCACAAATAACTCTGACCATTAATAGAATTCCCGCGCTTGTGAATCAATACGTTAATTACACGCACACAAGAAAATGTCCACTTTTTGGTTAAGGAATAACAGTGAAAAAACTTCTTCTCGCCACTCTGATTGCCGTGCTTCTCACGCTGCGCTCGCCGACTCTACCGTTGTGATGAAGGTGAAAGGCAAAATGAATAATGCGTCCTGTACGCCTGAATTAAGCAATGGCGGTTCAATCGATTTTGGCACCATCGCCCTGGATCAACTTTCTCCTACCCAGACGAATCAGATGGGTCAAAAGGACATGTCGTTAACCATTACCTGCCCTTCAGCGACCAAAGTGGCCTGGAGCATCGCGGACAATAAAGAAGATACCAATGCGGCAAATGACCTGACGTCCAGCCAGTTCTACATCCGCGATGCGGCGGATAACGGGGGTGATGCCTGGGGCGCTGGTACGACCTATGGCGTTGGCACCACGGCGGCGGGCGAAAAGATTGGGGCGTATGCCATGCAACACGCGTGAATGAAGTTACCGCCAATGGTCTTCCGGCTCAGGCCATTTATGCCCCGGCGTACGTCAACAGCAATGGCGAATACATGTGGCGTAACCTGAGTACCGGTATTATTGCCAACGGTAACGCAGAAATTATGACGGCGACCACCCCAGGCAAATCTTCTCCGCTGGCGATTACCAACGTCGTCTTCCCGTTTAAAGTCTCGATGGCCATTGTGAATACCGATCGCCTGACCACGACCGATGAAGCTCAACTGAGCGGCGAAACCACCATTACGCTGGTTTATCTCTGATACGTTAAGGTCATGTTTTCTTTTCTCCGGCGGAGATATTCCGCCGTTTTAAAGCAGAATATAAATCCATTCATATCTGATTGTAATGACTTAATAAAATCTCAATGTGCTCGTTAGAAAATCTAATTATTGCATTCTGTGAATCATTAATAGAATCAGCGGCGCTTGTTATTTAACACGTGTATTCATGCAAGCACTTTGCGGACTAAAAATATCTTTTTTAGTCACTCTCTTTCAGGTTAAGGAATAACAATGAAAAAGCTTCTTCTTGCCACCGTGCTATCCATGGCGGCAACAGCCGTTTGCGCAGAACCGACCGCCATGCTCAAAGTACAGGGCTCACTGACCAGCGCAGGCTGCGTGCCGGAAATCAGCAACGGGGGTCTGGCCAACTTCGGTGAAATCGGTCTGGACTCCCTCTCCTCCAGCGTGCCATATCAGGCAGGCCATAAAGATGTCACCCTGACCATCAAGTGCCAGTCCGCCACACGCGTGGCTGGACGCTTCACGACGATCGCGCGGATTCCACGCCGGTGCCAGCCTGCCAGCCAACCAATTCCACGTGGATAACGCTACCGCAAACGGTGGCCAGGCTTCTGGCTCCAGCCAACTGAACGGCGTAGGTAAAACCAGCGCCGGCGAGAACATCGGTGCGTATGCCATTTCTACCTACCTGACCTCCGTTACCGCAGACGGCGCGGCGGTACAGCCTATCGCGGCTACCCTGTATACCGGCGGCACGATCAGCAGCAGAAGCTGGATGAATATGTGGACCAGCGGCATCCTCTCCAACGATGGCACCGACGTCATGACCGTTTCCAAAAGCGGCCAGCGTGCACCTTTAGCCTTCATGAGCGCGGCATTCCCGCTGAAGATTGCGCTGGCCGTAGCCCCAAGCGACAAGCTGACCCTGACCGACAAAACCGAGCTTGAAGGCCAGTCAACGATCACCCTGGTTTACCTCTAATCCAGCCCCCTGACGCAAAACTCTCCAGTTACATGGGGAGTTTTTTCCTGACCAGCGAATGAAACCCACTATGTCTACGATCCACACATCAACACGTTTGATCTGCTCACTGTGCCTCGCCCTTCCGGCTTCGCTTTTTGCCGCCGGAATGGTGCCTGAAACCACCCTGCTGCTGATTGACGAAGCGAACCACGGCGGCGTCATGAGCGTGAAAAACACCGACAGCATTCCCACCCTGCTTTACACCTCCATCCGGGATATCGGGGCGACCAGGGGGTAAAACTCAACGTCACCCAACCGGTGGTGCGCCTCGAGCCAGGCCAGGAGCAACAGGTTCGCTTTATTCTTGAAACCGACAAACCGCTTAGCGTTGAACAGTACAAACGCGTGGTGTTCGAAGGTATTCCGCCCAAGAGCACGGATAAAAACGTGAAGGTCGGGATCAACCTGCGTCAGGATTTACCGGTTCTGATCCATCCCAAAGATCTGCCGGTGGTCACCGACGCCTGGAAATTACTGACCTGGTCAGTCACCGGGAAAGAGGTCAAGGTGCAGAATCCGTCCGCCTACGTGGTCCGTTTCTCCACCTCTGTCACCTTACTGCCTTCGCATACGGAAGGTCTGGTCAACAAGACGTTTATCCTGCCGGGAGAGACCATGACGGTGCAGACCGACACCCCGGTTAATGGCACCGATAACGCCATTGAGTTCAATCCGGCCAGCCGCTACGGGATTGAAGTTGAGAGCTTTACCGCTTCCCTGACGCGCCAGTAAGACAGGGATGTTTTGGTGATTGAGTTCTCTTTGCGTAATCAGACGCTTCGCGCCGCCATACTGGGGGCTTTGACGTTGCCCGCCCAGTCGGTATCGGCGGCCGGTATGGATTTTAATACCGATATTCTGGCGACCCGCGGTATCAGCACCAACCTCGCCCACTACTTCTCCCAGGCCCAGCGATACCTGCCGGGGCCGCATGCCGTGCAGGTAAAAATTAACGGCGTCGATAAAGGTACGCTTGCGATCCGCGTGGGAGAGGAAGGGCAACTGTGTCTGGATGATGACTTTACCCGTGCGGCAGGTCTTCTTCCGCTGAATATCGATGCAAAAGAGCCCTGCCATAATCTTCTGCAAGATTACCCGACGGCCACCGTCACGCTGCTGCCCAACGCGGAGTCGCTTGAGATTTATGTTCCCGCAGAGGCGATGGACAATGGTTTTTATGCCGCGAAATACTACGCGCACGGCGGTGCGGCGGGCCTTATCAATTACAGTGCGTTCAGCAACTACAACGAGTACGGCAGCGGCGGAAACAGTACCTTTTCCCAGGGCAATATTGGCGCCGGTCTCAACGTGGCGAACTGGACGCTGCGCAGCAACTTTATCCTGACCGACGATAACGGAACCCGCAGCACAGAGAATCTCTATACCTACGCGGAACACGTCTTCGAAGAACGGAAACTTCGCATTCAGGCGGGGCAGATTAACGTCAACTCGGCGCTGTTCAGTGGCGCACAAATTAATGGCGTTCAGTTCCTGCCGGAAACGGGCCTGCAACCGAATATTCCGGCGACGACCATTTCCGGCATCGCCCGCACCAACCAGGCGCGCGTTGACGTTCGTCAGTCCGGGCAGGTTATCTACTCTTCGCTGGTGAATGCCGGTTCGTTTACTCTGACCGATGTCCCGGTGGTGCGTGGCAACGTGGATTTGGACATCAGCGTGGTCGAAACCGACGGTTCCACCACGACGTTTACGGTTCCCTCCTCCTCACTGAACGTGAGCGGGATGACGCGCACCGAAGCTCAGCGTCTCTTTGGGTAAGTTCGCGATACCGGGGATGAACAAGGGTCGCCTGGGTATTTAATTTTTCTGACGGAACCCGGTTTACGCCCCAGCTCACCGGCATCACGGCGGGCGTGCTGGCAGAGCAGTATCAGGCCCTCGGGGCGATGCTGGAATGGTCGCCAGCCGAGTACTGGCTCCTTTCTCCCAGCGTTCAGATGAGCCGCGCGCAGTTCTACGGTCAACAAAATGGCCGCAAGATAGAATTGCAAAGTCACCTTTCCCTGCCCGAGCAACTCACGCTTGGGGTCAGCGCATCAACCTACAGCACCGGCTACCGGGAGTTAAACGAGGCGATGGACGCTGAATCCCAGCGCTATCAAAGTGCCTGGAATACCAGCCTCAACTGGAACAACGCATGGGTTGGCTCGCTTTCATTCCAGTACAGCGAGAATGCCGGGGATGAAGAGAGCAGTAGCTCCCGCTACCTGATGGTCTCCTGGGGCAAGAGTCTGGGGCACACGTCGCTCTCAGTGAACTGGCAGCACGCCTCAGCAGCAGTGAGACGGAGAAGGGCGGCACACGTGATGGCGACCTGCTCTATCTTAATCTGGTCATTCCGTTTGGCACTGAGCGCATCAGTACCTATATGCGCAGCCAGGGTGAAAAACAAAACCTCGGTATTCAGGACAGCGGATCGTGGGGTCAGAACACCAATTACAACCTCTCGGTCGATCGCGACAATCAGGACAAGACCCAGTCGTTTAACGGCAATGTCAGCACCAACCTGCACTACGCACAGCTGGGCATGGCCGCAGGGCTGAATGACGGGAACCAGCATAATTACAGCACCTCCCTCAGCGGCGGCATCGCCCTGCATGGTCATGGCATTACGTTTGCACCCTACCCGATTAAAGACACCTTTGGCATTGCGCGATTAAGCGAGCCGGAAAGCGGTATTCAAATCACCACGCCCGATGGAACCGTCTGGACCGATGCGTGGGGACAAGCCGTGGTGCCGGGTCTGCGCGAGTGGCAAACCTCTCAGATTGTCATTGATGCCAGCTCCCTGCCACAGGGAATGGATTTATCGAACGGGATACAGACCGTTTCCGCAGCTTACGGCTCATTCGCGCAGGTGGATTTCCACGTGCTGAACACGCGTCGTCTAATGCTGAGCGTGAAACGCCCTGACGGGTCATGGCTCGCCAGAGGGCTTAGCGTGGTGGATAAAGACAGCCGTTATATCGTGAGCGTAATGGATAACGGCAGCGTGTTTATTCCCGACGCCACGGATGCGCCCGCCCTGTATGTGGTGGACGACAACATGGCAAAAATTTGCCACATCACGTATTCGCTCAGCGAAGACAAAAATACCGAGTCCTATTACGAAAAAGCAGAAGGAATGTGCCAGTGAAAACCTGTTATTCCCTTTTATTCGCGGCGTTTGCAGCATGATTTTGCTCTTCTCCGCACGCGCGTCCAGTGAAGAGTGTCAGGTTACGTTTTCGCAGCCTGTTGTCTCGTTTGGAAAACTCAAACCGTCGGATATCGCCGCCTCGCAGAAGAACTGGAACCGGATGCCGGCCAAAGAAATCACGGCCAACGTCTTCTGCCCGGAGCCGAGAGTGATGGCCTTGTTTCTGCAGTCCACTGCCGGCGTCAACGGGGGGGTTCTCTTTGGTCAGGACGGGCGACTGGCCATTATTGCCGACAATATGGTAGTTGACGGGCATGCCTGCACGCTGGCGAAAACGACGGACCGTATCGGTTTTACGCCCTCCTCCAGCCCGACGCAACGCGCGTTTATCAAAAATAATGAAGGTCTCGTTGCCCGGCAAAATGCCGCGCCGGTGCGGGGTAAACACATGAGCTTCACCCTTAAGATTGTTCCCGTCATTAATAACAGCCAGCTTCGTCATGTTGCTGACAATACCCTTCTTGAGAGCAATATGGCCTGGGAATTATTAACACAGGAATAACCCCATTCACGCGTCAGGTACCTGCCTGCGTGAAGCGTAGAAAAGCACTACCGTTACAAATACTGACGGGTTAATACCCCGCAATGTCATGCTTTTTATTTATGTTAAGGATTAACAATGAAAAAATGTTTACTCGTTGTCGCGCTGGCCCTGGCGGCCACATCCGCACACGCGGGCGATACCGCCGTGCTGAAAGTCAAAGCCTCGCTTGCCGGTGCCTCGTGTGTACCGGAGCTGAGCAATAATGGCGTGATCGATTTTGGCAGGATTCATATTGGCGATTTGTCGCAAACCCAGGCTACGCAGCTGGGCGAAAAAGGGGTGATGCTGACGATCAACTGCCCAACGCCAACAAAGGTGGGCTGGAGCATTGCGGATAACCGTACCGATTCCAACGCCAGCACGGGCAGCAGTAACCTGAAGGTGAAAAACGCCAATGCTAACGGCGGTGAACTTCGCGGTGCGATGAGCACCTTTGGGCTGGGCAAAACGCACGATGGTAAAAACATCGGCGCGTACTCCATTTACACCACGCCAGGCGATGTGACGGCGAACGGCAATAACGCTGAGCTATCCGTACGGCCGTGACCGCGGGAGCGGGCGTGAGCCGCTGGCAGAAAGCCAACGGTGGTACCATCGCCAATAAGGATTTGGGTCTGATGAGCGTTGCACCGGCGGGCAAAAACGACCCGATGGCGGTCACCAGCGTCTCTTTCCCGCTGAACGTGTCGCTGGCGGTCGAGAATCTGAAGAATCTGTCTTTAACAGAAGATACGGAGTTTGACGGTCAGGCGACCATCAGCGTGGTGTATTTGTAACCGGGAAGAGCATGCCGGGCAGCGAACGCCGCCCGGCGGCAGTACAACATTACTCTTTGTCGCCCAGCAGAACGGATTCCAGCGCGATTTTGATCATGTCGTTGAAGGTGGTCTGACGCTCAGCAGCGGTCGTCTGCTCGTGCGTACGGATATGGTCAGACACGGTGCAGATGGTCAGTGCTTTCGCGCCAAACTCAGCCGCGACACCGTAGATCCCTGCCGCTTCCATTTCCACACCCAGGATGCCGTACTTTTCCATCACGTCGAACATCTCGCCGCCGTCTGGTGCATAGAACAGGTCAGCTGAGAACAGGTTACCCACGCGTGCGTCTACGCCCAGCGCTTTTGCGGCGTCAACCGCGTTACGCACCATGCCGAAGTCAGCGATGGCGGCAAAGTCATGGTCTTTGAAACGCATACGGTTAACTTTAGAGTCCGTGCACGCGCCCATGCCGATAACCACATCACGCAGCTTAACGTCCATACGTACTGCACCGCAGGAGCCTACGCGAATGATTTTCTTCACGCCAAAATCGGTGATCAGCTCTTTAGTGTAGATAGAGCAGGATGGGATACCCATACCGTGACCCATCACGGAGATTTTGCGGCCTTTGTACGTACCGGTGAAGCCCAGCATGCCGCGAACGTTGTTCACTTCACGCACGTCTTCGAGGAAAGTTTCTGCAATGTGCTTCGCGCGCAGCGGGTCGCCCGGCATCAATACGACGTCAGCGAAATCACCCATTTCGGCATTAATGTGAGGAGTTGCCATCTTCAGTTCCTTTTATCGTGTTTTTGCCGGGTGGCGGCGGCGCCTGCCCGGCCTGCATGGTGTTCTCCCTCTCGCGAAGGGAGAGGGGATACGCCCGGATGTGTTTAGAACATGGCCTTGCCATATTCCATGTCGGACGTACCAAAGTATTTCGCAATAGTCTGACGATATCGGCGAAGGTTTCACGGTGGCCAGTGAGCCAGGTTTCACTTTCGGGCCGTACACCAGCACAGGAATGTGCTCGCGTGTGTGGTCGGTACCGGTCCAGGTTGGGTCGCAGCCGTGGTCGGCGGTCAGGATCAGAATGTCATCTTCACCCACCAGCTCCCATCAGCTCCGGCAGACGGCGGTCAAACAGTTCCAGTCCCGCGGCATAACCGGCCACGTCACGACGGTGGCCCCAGGAGGAGTCGAAGTCCACGAAGTTGGTGAAGACGATAGTCTTGTCACCCGCTTCTTTCATCTCTTTGATGGTGGCGTCAAACAGCGCATCCAGACCGGTGGCTTTCACTTTTTTGGTGATACCGCAGTTGGCATAGATGTCTGCAATTTTCCCCACGGACACCACGTGGCCGTCTTTCTCGTCAACCAGCTTCTGCAGTACGGTCGGTGCCGGTGGCTCAACGGCCAGGTCATGACGGTTACCGGTACGCTGGAAGTTACCCGCCTTATCACCGATAAACGGACGTGCAATCACGCGACCGATGTTATAGCCGCCTTCGGTCAGCTCTTCACGTGCGATTTCGCACAGCTCGTAAAGCTTATCCAGGCCAAAGGTCTCTTCGTGGCAGGCAATCTGGAACACGGAGTCGGCAGAGGTGTAGAAAATCGGCTTGCCGGTTTTCATGTGCTCTTCACCGAGTTCGTCCAGAATCACGGTACCGGAAGAGTGGCAGTTACCGAGGTAGCCCGGCAGATTGGCACGCTTGACCAGCTTGTCCAGCAGCTCCTGCGGGAAGCTGTTCTCGTGATCGGAGAAGTAACCCCAGTCGAAGAGAACCGGCACGCCGGCGATTTCCCAGTGGCCAGACGGGGTATCTTTACCGGAAGAGAGCTCGTGCGCCCAGGCGTACGCGCTACACTTCCGCATTGCCGTCCATACCGGCTGCAATTTTACCGGTAGAACCTTCATGGGCTTTCACCAGACCCAGACGGGTCAGGTTTGGCAGAGTCAGAGGGCCTTTACGACCGTTGTCCGCTTCGCCTTTCGCACAGGCTTCAGCGATGTGACCCATGGTATCGGAACCCACGTCACCAAAACGTTCTGCATCTTCGGTTGCGCCGATGCCGAATGAGTCCAGCACCATAATAAATGCACGTTTCATAATTGTTCTCCGTACGTAGTGCTTCAAAAATTATTGATCAGATCAGTATACCGCTATTCGGTGATACGGCGATAGACAGTCGGTGTGCTTTGCGGTGCTTTATCATCAAGCGTAATGGCCGCTTTCACCGCCTTCGCCGCTTCCTGCCAGCTGGCTTCATCTTTCGCGTGGATCACGGCCAGCGGACGTTGACCATCAACGCTGTCACCCAGACGCGCCATATCGGTAAAGCCGACGCTGTAATCAATGGTGTCCGAGCCTGACGACGACCGCCGCCCATCGACACGACCGCCATGCCGAGTGCGCGCGTATCCATCGCCGAGACAAAGCCTTCGGTATCGGCGTAGACCGCTTTGCTGAGCGTCGCCGTTGGCAGGTATTCGCGTAGTGTTCAACGAAGTCGGTCGGGCCTTTCTGCGCTGCTACCATGCGGCCGAAGACTCTCTGCCGCTTTGCCGTTATCCAGCACCGCCTGAAGTTTGGCGCGTGCGTCGGCATCATCGCTGGCGAGCTTGCCGGAGATCAGCATCTCCACGCACAGGGCCATGGTGACATCGAGCAGACGCGGGTTCCGGTATTCACCGGTGAGGAACTGCACGGCTTCACGCACTTCCACGGCGTTGCCTGCGCTGGACGCCAGCACCTGGTTCATGTCCGTCAGCAGGGCGGTAGTACGCACGCCCGCTCCGTTGGAGACGCCCACAATGGCTTCTGCCAGCGCCGCGGAAAGCTCATAGGTCGCATAAAGGCGCCGCTGCCCACTTTCACATCCATGACCAGCGCATCCAGGCCTTCCGCCAGTTTCTTGGCGAGGATAGAGGCGGTAATCAGGGGAATAGAGTCAACGGTCGCGGTGATATCGCGGGTCGCGTAGAAGCGCTTGTCGGCAGGAGCAAGAGAGCTGGTCTGGCCGATAATCGCCACACCAACGTCTTTAATAATGTCGAGCGGAGCATGGTCATCCGGGAAGATATCGAAGCCCGGGATGGCTTCCAGTTTGTCGAGCGTACCGCCGGTATGTCCCAGGCCACGCCCGGAGATCATGGGGATATAACCACCACAGGCCGCCACCATTGGGCCCAGCATCAGTGACGTCACGTCACCTACACCGCCGGTTGAGTGTTTATCCACAATCGGGCCGTTTAGGTTCAGGCTTTTCCAGTCCAGAACGGTTCCTGAATCTCGCATCGCCATGGTCAGCGATACACGCTCAGGCATCGACATATCGTGGAAGAAAATGGTCATCGCCAGAGCAGCAATCTGCCTTCAGAGATGGTGTTATCACGAATGCCATTGATAAAGAAGCGGATCTCTTCGTCGCTTAATGCATGACCATCACGTTTTTTACGAATAATTTCTTGTGCGAGAAACACGGTAACCCCCGAGAAAACAGGTTAAATGCGGCGGATGGCCCGCCGCAGGATAAAAATCAGTAGCTGCTTGCGCTCTTACCGTCGCCGTGACCCAGCGCTTTCAGCAGGCTCGCCAGCAGGCTGGATGCACCAAAGCGATAGTGACGGGAATCCGCCCACGCCGGGCCAAACAGTTCGTCGGCAATCGCAGGAACTGCTGCGCATCTTCAGCCGTGCGCACGCCGCCCGCAGGTTTGAAGCCTACGGTTTTTTCCACGCCCATATCACGGATCACTTCCATCATGATGCGCGCGCTTTCCGGCGTTGCGTTCACCGGCACTTTACCGGTAGAGGTTTTGATGAAATCCGCACCCGCGTTGATGGAGATTTCAGACGCTTTACGGATCAGCGCTTCTTCTTTCAGCTCACCGGTTTCGATGATCACTTTCAGCAGCACGTTTGCCGCAGCACAAGCGTCTTTACACGCTTTCACCAGGTCAAAACCAACCTGCTCGTTACCGGCGATCAGCGCACGGTACGGGAATACCACGTCCACTTCGTCAGCACCGTACGCGATGGCCGCGCGGGTTTCAGCCAGCGCAATCTCGATGTCGTCATTGCCGTGCGGGAAGTTAGTCACGGTTGCAATGCGTACATCCGGCGTGCCCTGCTCTTTCAGCGTCTTACGGGCAATGGGGATAAAGCGCGGGTAGATACAGACGGCTGCAGTGTTCCCGACGGGCGTTTCGCCTGATGGCACAGGGCGATGACTTTCTCATTGGTGTCGTCATCATTCAGGGTGGTCAGGTCCATCAGTTTCAACGCGCGCAGGCTGCTTGCAGTTAAATCGGTCATAACATTCTCCAACGGCATCGCCGTATAAATTTCACCTTGCGGTCTGTGACTATTCTAACATCCAGCCGCACTTACACTTCGACATTCATCACAGTTAATGAAAACTGCGTACAAATTTGCATTACTGTAATGAGATGAACTTCAAATTTTACTGCTGTCGCTGCTGATTAAAGCAGCGATACCCGGTGTGGGATCAAAAGTCCCCCCGGGATGACTTCCTACAATTCGGTCATCATCCGCAGAACCATAAAGGAAGCGAATATGTCCCACGCCAGCCCTCACGCACTGCAACAACGTTGCCAGCAAATTGTGACAAGCCCGGTATTGACCCCCGAGCAAAAACGTCATTTTCTGGCGCTGGAGGCGGAGAATAATCTTCCCTACCCCGCGCTGCCTCAGGCCGCTAGCACCGCGCTGGAAGAGGGATTTATCTGCGACATGTTCGAAGGCCATGCGCCTTATAAACCGCGCTACGTTCTGCCTGATTACGCCAGATTCTCGCCAACGGCTCGGCATGGCTGGAACTGGAAGGGGCAAAGGATCTGGATGACGCGCTCTCACTGCTGACCATCCTGTACCACCATGTTCCTTCTGTCACATCGATGCCGGTCTTCCTCGGTCATCTTGATGCATTACTGCAACCATATGTTAGGATTCTAACACAAGAAGAAATCGATAGCCGAATAAAACGTTTCTGGCGCTATCTCGACAGACGCTTCCGGATGCGTTTATGCATGCCGATATTGGCCCGGCGGACACGCCCGTTACCCGCGCGATTTTACGCGCTGATGCAGAGCTGAAGCAGGTCGCACCGAATCTGACCTTTATTTATGATCCCGATATCACGCCAGATTCGCTGCTGCTCAGGGTGGCCGAAAACCTCTGTGAATGTAGCAAACCCCATATTTCTAACGGCCCGGTGAATGATAAAATTTTCACAAAAGGCCGTTATGGCATCGTGAGTTGTTACAACTCCCTGCCGCTGGCAGGCGGTGGCAGCACGCTGGTGCGCCTTAACCTGAAGGCCATTGCCGAACACAGCGACTCGCCCGAAGACTTTTTTACCCGTACGTTGCCCCACTACTGCCAGCAGCAACTGGCCGTCATCAATGCCCGCTGCGAGTTCCTGTATCAAAAATCCGGCTTCTTTGAGAATAGCTTCCTCGTCAAAGAGGGGCTGATTGATCCCGACCGCTTTGTGCCGATGTTCGGCATGTACGGCCTGGCCGAAGCGGTGAACGTGCTGTGTGAGAAAGCGGGTTCACCGGGCCGTTACGGTAAAGACGACCAGGCCAACGCGCTGGGGTATCGCATCAGCGAACAGCTCGCGGCGTTTGTTGAAAACACGCCGGTGAAATACGGCTGGAAACAGTGTGCGATGCTGCATGCCCAGTCCGGAATAAGCTCTGATATCGGTACGACGCCGGGCGCGCGGTTGCCTTACGGGGAGGAGCCAGACCCGATTAGCCACCTGCTGAGCGTGGCGCCACACCACAAGCACTATCACGCCGGGATTAGCGACATCCTGACGCTGGACGAGACGGTAAAACGCAACCCACAGGCCGTGGTACAACTGTGTCTGGGTGCGTTCAATGCCGGAATGCGGGAGTTCACCGCCAACGTGGCCGGTAACGATCTGGTACGCGTGACCGGATATATGGTGCGGTTGTCCGACCTGGAGAAATACCGTGAAGCAGGGTCACGCACTAACACCACCTGGCTTGGAGAAGAAGCCGCCCGACACACCCGCATCCTGGAGCGCCAGCCACGCGTGATAAGCCATGAACAGCAGATGCGCTTTAGTTAGTCAGGTGATCCCCTTCTCCTGCGTGGACGGGCCGGGCAGCCGCCTGGCTCTGTTTCTCCAGGGGTGCAACCTGCGCTGCAAAACCTGCCACAATCCGTGGACCATCGGACGCTGCAACGACTGCGGCGACTGCGTACCCCACTGCCCGCACGATGCGCTGAACATACAGGCCGGGCGGGTCTGGTGGCAGGAGAGTCAGTGTCAGCAGTGTGATACCTGCCTGCAGTTGTGCCAGCAGCAGGCAACGCCAATGGCGCACCGTTTTAGCGTCGACGAGATCCTCATTCAGCTCTCTAAATCCGCGCCCTTTATTGAAGGTATTACCGTGAGCGGCGGTGAAGCGACAACGCAGCTACCGTTCCTGGTAGCGCTCTTCACGGCGATCAAAGCCGATCCCGCCCTGCAACACCTGACGTGCCTGGTGGACAGCAACGGTCTGTTAGGGGAAACCGGCTGGCAAAAACTGCTGCCGGTATTCGACGGGGCAATGGTGGATTTGAAGGCTGGGGGAACGAACACCATCGCTTCCTGACCGGACGCGAAAATCCGCAGATTAAGCACAGTATCCGCTGGCTGGCACACCACCAGCGGCTGGCGGAACTGCGATTACTGGTGATCCCGGAGCAATGTGATTATCTGGAGCATCTCAAAGCGCTGACGGCGTTTATCCACGCGTTGGGAAATGTCCCGGTACGCATTAACGCCTTTCATGCTCACGGCGTTTACGGTGAGGCGGCGTCCTGGCGCAGCGCCACGCCAGAAGATATTGAGCCGCTGGCGCGGGCGCTGGAACAACAGCAGATTGTGGTAATCCGACCGGCGCTTTATCTATAGCGTGATACCAAATACCGCGCGGGTATTCTCCAGCAGGGCATGCGCAATCACCTCTTCCGGCTCCTCACGCAGCTCACAAAGCGCGTCAAGACCCGAGCGGCCTGCTCCGGGCGATTTGGCTGCCCCTGAAAACCGTTGAGCGGCATATCCGGTGCGTCGGTTTCCAGTATAATGCTTCGAGCGGCAGCTGCGCCATCACATCGCGGGTTTTACTGGCGCGTGGATAGGTGATGGTACCCCCGACGCCAATTTTATAGCCCAGCGCAATAAAGCGCTGCGCCTGCTGCAGGCTCCCTGAAAAGCCGTGCACAACCCCCCTTCGCGGAAGATCGATACGCTTCAGTTGCATTGCCAGTTTGTCATGGGTCCGACGGGAGTGAAGGATCACCGGCAGATCGTGGCGCTTCGCCAGACGCAGCTGCGCATCAAGGATCGTCTGCTGGCGCGCAAATTGCGGATCGTCGCGATAGAGATCGAGGCCGATCTCACCGATGGCGACAAGTTTGTCGCCAGCCGTCTGCACAATGGCGTCCAGCGCGTCGATATGCTCATCAAGATGGTGTTCAATCATAATGGGATGCAGGCCGAGCGCGGCGTACAGCGCCTGGTGCCGCCTTGAGAGATCCAGTACCCGCTCAAAGTATGCCGCTTCAACCGCCGGCACAATTATCGCCTCTACGCCGGCTTGTGCAGCTCGCGTGATGCTTTGCTCTTCATCCCCCGTAAACGGTGGAAAATCAAAATGACAGTGGGTATCGATAAACCGGTACGTCACGCCAGATCCTCATTATCTAACAATGCGTCATTCGCCTGCGGAGCATCCACCAGCGGCATCGCCAGCGCATCATTCGCCACCACTGCCGGTGGGGTAATAATGGCTTTATGACGATGTATAGGCGGTTGTTCAGCCAGCAGTTTGCCTATTGTCGCCAGGAAGTAACGCCCGCACAGACGCCCCGTTTTGTAATCGGTACGCAGCGCAGGAACGCGGCTGCCCAGCGCCATACTGACCAGCGGTTTAGGCGGGTAAATTTCAAATATACGCAGCTTACCCGGCGGTTTTTCAATAAAGCGCTGCATGGCGCCGTAGGTCGTTTCATGCTGCTTCGCGATGTTGACCAGGTGTTGCAGGCTGCTGTCGCCTAACCAGCGCTCCATGCGTTTAAACCATTGCGGGGTATAGTACATTTGCGACGGGACGGTGCGGATCACCACAATGGTGTTTGCCCCGCGTCGCGCAGCTTCCTGTACCGGCACCGCGTCACTGATGCCGCCGTCCAGATAGCTGATGCCGTCCAGCAGTGCGCCGGAACGATAGAAACCGGGAATGGCGCTAGAGGCGCGAATGATATCCAGCCAGTTCTCTTTTTGAGGAGAGAAATAGCCCGGCGTGTAGTCATCACCACGGCTGGCGCACATCCAGAACTCTTTTCCGCTGTCGAACAGGCGCGCCGCCGTATCCATTGCCAGCGGCATCTGGCTTGAGGTCGAATCCAGCAGCCAGTCGAGGTCAATCAGGTTCCCGCCGCGCACAAAGCGCACCGGGTTGAAAAATTCTTTCGCCGTGGTGTAGCGCATGATCACTTTTCGCGCGTAGCCGGGCTGGTTACAGACATAAGCAGAGAGGTTTTGCGCCCCGGCAGAGGTCCCGAAGTACAGGTCAAACGGGTTGAATTGCGCGCGCATAAACTCGTCCAGCACACCGGCCGTAAAAATGCCGCGCTGTCCGCCACCTTCACACACCAGCGCAAGCGGGCCTGCGCGAAACGGCTTTAACGCCAGCGGCGCAATATTGCCGAGCGTAACGGGAATTCGTTGCCCCACCTCTGCTTTCCTGTTTTCATTTTTCTGTTATGACACAGTAGCGCACCCGACCAGCGACTGAAACAAGAAAAAGCCAGTCACGAGGACTGCTTTTTTGTTGAAGGAATATTGCGTTTGCTACGGACGTCGACGACCCGTAAACAGGCTGACCAGGAACAGAATAATACCCACGACAAAGACAATTTTTGCTGCCCATGCCGCTGTACCTGCCAGACCACCAAAGCCCAATGCGGCGGCAATTAACGCGATAACCAGAAATATAATGCCCCAACGAAACATAAGCTTCTCCTTTACCATAGTTAATGTCGGCCGCTAAATGTGAGCGCGCTCAGGTCACTCACCGGCGATTTTCCAGAGTCATTTTATTTCGCCCGCTGACGTTAGCCAGACGGGCGAATGGTGCAGATTACTTCGTTTTCAGATCGTTTTTAACGCTTTTAACACCATCGATCGCTTTCGCGATGGACTCGGCGCGCTCACTTTGCGCCTGAGAATCGACCGTACCGGAAAGCTGAACCACGCCATCGGTGGTTTCCACTTTCACTTTACGAGATGGCACGATGTCATCTGCTAAAAGTTTAGCTTTGATTTCGCTGGTGGTGGCTGCATCTCCGGCATACCCTTTCACCGACGCGTTTTTGCTGTCCCGAACGTGCAGTTTGTCGCTCACGGACGCTACACCTTCAACACCCTTCGCCACTTTTACCGCCTGTTCGGCCTGGGCCTGGCTTTCTACAAAACCACTCAGGGTGACAACTTTCTTGTCAGTTTTAACGGAAATATCGGTGCTCTTGATAGCTTCATCATCCACCAGTGCGGCTTTCACTTTTGCTGTGATTGAGCTGTCATCCATGAAATTACCGACTTTATTCATAGAGCTATCGATTTTTTGCCCTGCGGTATCGGCGGTGGACTGCGCTTTATCCATAGTGCTGGTTTCAGCCAAAGCAGAACCACTTACCAGGACACCACCCAGTGTCACAGCCAGCAGAGTTTTAGAAATCTTCAGTCTTGTCATATTCATCGATGTATTCCTGTGTATACCCGTCATTCGGGCGACATACTTCCCTAATTGCTAGTTTTATATATTGCGAATGAACACACGGCAAAATGGAGAACCCAAAGTCATGCATTGAACAGTTAATTCATCCACGCCCGGTGTTAAACACTGAGTTAAATATAGATCACTCTCACAGTGCCGCTTTCAGATTTGGGTAAAAAACGAGCAAAAGACGCGAAATAATGTTGAATTAAGAACATTCCGCAAGAGATTAATAAGACAGGAAATAAAGAAGAGCACGGCGATTGCCGTGCTCTGAGAGGGGATCAGTGTTCGCGCGTTTTGCGGAACTGAACATCAGGATAACGTTCCTGAGTCAGGTTCAGGTTGACCATGGTTGGAGCGATATACGTCAGGTTATCACCGCCATCCAGCGCCAGCTGCACTTCGTTCTTACGTTTAAATTCTTCGAATTTCTTCACGTCAGAACACTCTACCAGCGCGCGGTCGCCACGTTCACCGATTCATAGATCGCTTCCACGTTGTACTCGCTCTTCAGACGCGCAACGACCACGTCGAACTGCAGCACACCGACAGCGCCTACGATCAGATCGTTGTTAGCGATTGGGCGGAACACCTGGACAGCGCCCTCTTCGGAAAGCTGAACCAGCCCTTTCAGCAGCTGTTTCTGCTTCAGCGGATCGCGCAGGCGAATACGACGGAACAGTTCCGGTGCGAAGTTCGGAATACCGGTGAACTTCATCATTTCACCCTGGGTGAAGGTATCGCCGATCTGAATCGTACCGTGGTTGTGCAGACCGATGATGTCGCCCGGATAGGCCTCTTCAACGTGCGAACGGTCGCCCGCCATAAAGGTCAGCGCGTCGGAGATCACCACATCTTTACCGATACGTACCTGACGCAGCTTCATGCCCTTTTCATACTTACCGGACACCACGCGCATAAAGGCGACGCGGTCACGGTGTTTCGGGTCCATGTTGGCCTGAATTTTAAAGACGAAACCGGTGAACTTCTCTTCTTTCGCTTCCACTTCACGGGTGTCAGTTTTACGTGACATCGGTTGTGGCGCCCACTCCACCAGCCATCAAGCATATGTCAACGCCGAAGTTACCCAGCGCGGTACCAAAGAAGACCGGGGTGATTTCACCGCTCAGGAACAGCTCTCTGTCGAATTCGTGAGATGCACCTTGAACCAGCTCCAGCTCGTCACGCAGCTGCGCGGCCAGCTCTTCACCCACAGCCGCATCCAGCTCCGGGTTATCCAGACCTTTTACGATACGGACTTCCTGAATGGTATGGCCTTTGCCGGTCTGGTAAAGATAGGTTTCGTCTTTATAAAGGTGATAGACACCCTTGAACAGCTTGCCGCAGCCAATGGGCCAGGTGATAGGCGCACAGGCAATTTTCAGCTCGTTTTCCACTTCATCCATCAGCTCCATCGGGTCGCGGATGTCACGGTCGAGTTTGTTCATAAAGGTGAGGATCGGCGTATCGCGCAGACGGGTAACTTCCATCAGCTTACGGGTACGATCTTCTACCCCTTTCGCGGCGTCGATGACCATCAGACAGCAGTCCACCGCCGTCAGCGTACGGTAGGTATCTTCCGAGAAGTCTTCGTGCCCTGGGGTATCCAGCAGGTTGACCAGGCAATCATGATACGGGAACTGCATCACGGAGGTGGTAATGGAAATACCACGCTGCTTTTCCATCTCCATCCAGTCAGATTTTGCATGCTGGTTGGAACCACGGCCTTTTACGGTACCCGCAGTCTGAATCGCCTGTCCGAACAGTAACACCTTCTCGGTGATGGTCGTTTTACCGGCATCCGGGTGAGAGATAATGGCAAAAGTACGGCGCCTGGCCACCTCTTGCAGATAAGGAGACAACGTCATAATGAAATCTTCTATATAAGCGCGGCGTCAGGCCGCGCATCATGGGATACGAAAAATGCGGCTATTTTACCCATCAATGGGGGGCAGGCAATCATTGTTTACACAGGAGCTGCTCCAGTTCGTTCAATGACGTGACGGTCCAGGTCGCTGGATACCTTCCGGCAACGTGCGACCGTGCGCATTCAGCCAGACGGTCGACAGGCCGGCGTTCATCCCGCCACGAATATCCGACTCCGCGGTGTCCCCGACCATCAGCACTCGTTCACGATCGGGATTGCCCGCTTGTTCCAGCGCATAATCAAAAATACGCGGATCCGGCTTAGGTACGCCCACCTCTTCAGAGATCACCAGCGCGTCAAAATGATCGCGCAGGCCCGTACTGCTCAAGGCG
>ENA-OQHY01000364-OQHY01000364.1-human-gut-metagenome-genome-assembly--contig:-NODE-364-length-26086-cov-3.718710_pt1 | contig 26086 bp, 49 predicted proteins | sample MGYA00242570_ERZ504733 | MGnify/ENA primary metagenome ERZ504733 (study PRJEB26092, sample SAMD00036219) | human gut metagenome | host: Homo sapiens | study: EMG produced TPA metagenomics assembly of... | reverse complement strand
TTTTCGCATTTTTCGTTCCTCTCCCGCCCCGTATACGGGGTTTGTGCTATTGTAATCATAACCATTCTCACTTACACTTTGCGCATATTTTGAACGGGAGTCTTTATGTACGTTTGTTTATGTAATGGTGTAAGCGACAAAAAAATACGTCAGGCCGTTCGCCAGTTTCAGCCACAGTCCTTCCAGCAGCTTCGCAAATTTGTTCCAGTGGGAAATCAATGCGGTAAATGTGTACGTGCTGCACGTGAGATCATGCAGGACGAATTGATGCAGATCCCGGAATACAAAGAGATTGCGTAAGCGCCCATCTTTTTTTTGACATCCCTGTAGCCCGATCTACGCTTCAATGAGTGGAAGCGGAGGGACTATATAATGAAAGGTGATGTTAAAATCATAAGTTATCTCAATAAATTATTGGGAAATGAGCTTGTCGCGATCAATCAGTATTTTCTCCATGCGAGAATGTTCAAAAACTGGGGCCTGATGCGCCTCAACGATGTTGAATATCACGAATCCATCGATGAGATGAAACATGCCGATAAATACATCGAGCGTATTTTATTCCTTGAAGGCATTCCTAACCTGCAGGATCTCGGCAAACTCGGCATCGGTGAAGATGTTGAAGAGATGCTACGGTCCGACCTCAGGCTTGAGCTTGAAGGCGCAAAAGATCTCCGCGAAGCCATTGCCTATGCGGACAGTGTTCATGACTACGTCAGCCGCGATATGATGATCCAGATTCTGGCCGATGAAGAAGGGCACATTGACTGGCTTGAAACTGAGCTGGATCTCATCAGTAAAATTGGTCTGCAGAATTATCTTCAATCCCAGATTAAAGTGGCTGACTAAACAGCGTCTGCCAGCCAACGCTTAAACCCGCTGCCGCCAGAAATGGCCCAAAAGGCAGTGGGTTTTTTAATGCCTGTTTATCAGGAGCCGGTAAAGCGAGAATCAGCTGGTAAAGAAGCGCCAACAATGCGGCGGTTAACACCAGTGCGGGCAATATGTGCCAACCGTGCCACGCCCCCAGTGCCGAAAGATATTTCACATCGCCATAGCCCATCCCTTCACGTCCAGTCAGAAGCCGGTAGCCCCAGTAGATAATCGCAAAGCTCACATACCCTGCCATCGCGCCAGCCACTGCGTTCGAAAGAAAGTCAGGATGAAGGCAAAGCTGGAAGAGCAGGCCGGTCCATAAGAGGGGACAGAGGTATTTATCCGGGAGAAGGCCGGCACGAATATCTTCACGTACCAGTAAACCGGAGAGTGCGAAGTAAACGAGCAGAAAGGGGAGGGGAATCAGCATACGCAAAGCCTCAAAGATGTTTGGTGCATACTCTTCTCATGATGCAAGGCCAGCAACGTCCGTACACAGGAATTGCGTGAGGGGTTCATAAGAAGAGATGAAAGCAGACAGGTTGCTGCAAATAATGGAATGCCCTACGCATCGCATGTCTTTGGCGCTTAATTTCTAAACGGCACTTGCGTCTTGCTCAGATTTACGTATAATGCGCGGGCTTGTCGTAGTTGACGGCGGGTTCAATCCGAACCGGAGTAGCTAATTTTGTTACTCAACAATGCTCCCAATCGGGGAGTACGTAAGAACGGTTACACTCTCCCATCAATCGTAATGGGTTTGAGGAGTAATCATTTTCGTTTATAAAATAATTGGAGCTCTGGTCTCATGCAGAACCAAAGAATCCGTATCCGCCTTAAAGCGTTTGATCATCGTCTGATCGATCAATCAACCGCGGAAATCGTCGAGACTGCTAAGCGCACTGGTGCGCAAGTCCGTGGTCCGATCCCGCTGCCGACCCGCAAAGAGCGCTTTACCGTTCTGATCTCTCCGCACGTTAACAAAGATGCGCGTGATCAGTACGAAATCCGCACTCACAAGCGTCTGGTTGACATCGTTGAGCCAACTGAGAAAACCGTTGATGCTCTGATGCGTCTGGATCTGGCTGCCGGTGTAGACGTGCAGATCAGCCTGGGTTAATCAGGTCATCGAGCGATTGAGAGGTTGAAACAATGATTGGTTTAGTCGGTAAAAAAGTGGGAATGACCCGCATCTTCACTGAAGATGGCGTTTCTATCCCAGTAACCGTAATCGAAGTTGAAGCAAACCGCGTTACTCAGGTTAAAGATCTGGCTAACGATGGCTACCGCGCTGTTCAGGTTACCACCGGTGCTAAAAAAGCTAACCGTGTAACCAAACCAGAAGCGGGTCACTTCGCTAAAGCTGGCGTTGAAGCTGGCCGTGGTCTGTGGGAATTCCGTCTTGCTGAAGGCGAAGAGTTCACCGTAGGTCAAGACATTAGCGTTGAGCTGTTTGCTGACGTTAAAAAAAGTTGACGTAACCGGTACCTCTAAAGGTAAAGGTTTTGCTGGTACCGTTAAGCGCTGGAACTTCCGTACCCAGGACGCTACTCACGGTAACTCCTTGTCTCACCGCGTTCCGGGTTCTATCGGTCAGAACCAGACTCCGGGCAAAGTGTTCAAAGGCAAGAAAATGGCAGGTCAGCTGGGTAACGAACGTGTAACCGTTCAGAGCCTGGACGTAGTACGTGTTGACGCTGAGCGCAACCTGCTGCTGGTTAAGGGTGCTGTTCCGGGTGCTACCGGTAGCGACCTGATCGTTAAACCAGCTGTGAAGGCGTAAGGGGATAGCAATGGAATTAGTATTGAAAGACGCGCAGAGCGCGCTGACTGTTTCCGAAACTACCTTCGGTCGTGATTTCAACGAAGCGCTGGTTCACCAGGTTGTTGTTGCTTATGCAGCTGGTGCTCGTCAGGGTACTCGTGCTCAGAAGACTCGTGCTGAAGTAACTGGTTCTGGCAAAAAGCATGGCGCCAGAAAGGTACCGGCCGTGCGCGTTCAGGTTCTATCAAGAGCCCGATCTGGCGTTCAGGTGGCGTGACCTTCGCTGCGCGTCCACAGGACCACAGTCAAAAAGTTAACAAAAAGATGTACCGCGGCGCGCTGAAAAGCATTCTGTCCGACTGGTACGTCAGGATCGTCTGATCGTTGTCGAGAAGTTCTCTGTAGAAGCGCCTAAAACTAAGCTGCTGGCACAGAAACTGAAAGACATGGCTCTGGAAGATGTGCTGATCATCACCGGTGAGCTGGACGAGAACCTGTTCCTGGCCGCACGTAACCTGCACAAGGTTGACGTACGCGATGCGACTGGTATCGACCGGTTAGCCTGATCGCCTTCGACAAAGTCGTAATGACTGCTGATGCTGTTAAGCAAGTTGAGGAGATGCTGGCATGATTCGTGAAGAACGTCTGCTGAAGGTGCTTCGCGCACCGCACGTTTCTGAAAAAGCGTCTACTGCGATGGAAAAAACAAACACCATCGTTCTCAAAGTTGCTAAAGACGCGACCAAAGCAGAGATCAAAGCTGCTGTGCAGAAACTGTTTGAAGTCGAAGTCGAAGTCGTTAACACCCTGGTTGTTAAAGGGAAAGTTAAACGTCACGGACAGCGTATCGGTCGTCGTAGCGACTGGAAAAAAGCTTACGTCACCCTTAAAGAAGGCCAGAACCTGGACTTCGTTGGCGGCGCTGAGTAAGTCGGAGGAGTAATACAATGGCAGTTGTTAAATGTAAACCGACATCTCCGGGTCGTCGCCACGTAGTTAAAGTGGTTAACCCTGAGCTGCACAAGGGCAAACCTTTTGCTCCGTTGCTGGAAAAAAACAGCAAATCCGGTGGTCGTAACAACAATGGCCGTATCACCACTCGTCACATCGGTGGTGGCCACAAGCAGGCTTATCGTATTGTTGACTTCAAACGCAACAAAGACGGTATCCCAGCAGTTGTTGAACGTCTTGAGTACGATCCGAACCGTTCCGCGAACATCGCGCTGGTTCTGTACAAAGACGGTGAACGCCGTTACATCCTGGCCCCTAAAGGCCTGAAAGCTGGCGACCAGATTCAGTCTGGCGTTGATGCTGCAATCAAAGCAGGCAACACCCTGCCGATGCGCAATATCCCGGTTGGTTCTACCGTTCATAACGTAGAAATGAAACCAGGTAAAGGCGGTCAGCTGGCGCGTTCCGCGGGTACTTACGTTCAGATCGTTGCTCGTGACGGTGCTTATGTCACCCTGCGTCTGCGTTCTGGTGAAATGCGTAAAGTCGAAGCAGATTGCCGCGCTACTCTGGGCGAAGTTGGCAATGCTGAGCATATGCTGCGCGTTCTGGGTAAAGCTGGTGCTGCACGCTGGCGTGGTGTTCGTCCTACCGTTCGCGGTACTGCGATGAACCCAGTAGACCACCCACATGGTGGTGGTGAAGGTCGTAACTTTGGTAAGCACCCGGTAACTCCGTGGGGCGTTCAGACCAAAGGTAAGAAGACCCGCAGCAACAAGCGTACTGATAAATTTATCGTACGTCGCCGTAGCAAATAATTTTAGAGGATAAGCCATGCCACGTTCTCTCAAGAAAGGTCCTTTTATTGACCTGCACTTGCTGAAGAAGGTAGAGAAAGCGGTGGAAAGCGGAGACAAGAAGCCCCTGCGCACTTGGTCCCGTCGTTCAACGATCTTTCCTAACATGATCGGTTTGACCATCGCTGTCCATAATGGTCGTCAGCACGTTCCAGTCTTTGTTACCGACGAAATGGTTGGTCACAAACTGGGTGAATTCGCACCGACTCGTACTTATCGCGGCCACGCTGCTGATAAAAAAGCGAAGAAGAAATAAGGTAGGAGGAAGAGATGGAAACTTTAGCTCAACATCGCCATGCTCGTTCTTCTGCTCAGAAGGTTCGCCTTGTTGCTGACCTGATTCGCGGTAAGAAAGTGTCGCAGGCCCTGGACATCCTGACCTATACCAACAAGAAAGCTGCGGTATTGGTCAAGAAAGTACTGGAATCTGCCATGCTAACGCTGAACACAACGATGGCGCTGACATCGACGATCTGAAAGTCGCGAAAATTTTCGTAGATGAAGGCCCAAGCATGAAGCGCATTATGCCGCGTGCGAAAGGTCGTGCAGATCGCATCCTGAAGCGCACCAGCCACATTACTGTGGTTGTGTCCGATCGCTGAGACTCTGGAGACTAGCAATGGGTCAGAAAGTACATCCTAATGGTATTCGCCTGGGTATTGTAAAACCATGGAACTCTACCTGGTTTGCGAACACCAAAGAATTCGCTGACAACCTGGACAGCGATTTTAAAGTACGTCAGTACCTGACTAAGGAACTGGCTAAAGCGTCTGTATCTCGTATCGTTATCGAGCGTCCAGCTAAGAGCATTCGTGTAACCATTCACACTGCTCGTCCTGGCATCGTTATCGGTAAGAAAGGCGAAGACGTAGAAAAACTGCGCAAGGTCGTAGCGGATATCGCTGGCGTTCCTGCACAGATCAATATCGCTGAAGTTCGTAAGCCTGAACTGGACGCTAAATTGGTTGCTGATAGCATCACTTCACAGCTGGAACGTCGTGTTATGTTCCGTCGTGCTATGAAGCGTGCTGTACAGAACGCAATGCGTCTGGGCGCTAAGGGTATCAAAGTTGAAGTTAGCGGCCGTCTGGGCGGCGCGGAAATCGCACGTACCGAATGGTACCGCGAAGGTCGCGTACCGCTGCACACTCTGCGTGCTGACATCGACTACAACACCTCTGAAGCGCACACCACTTACGGTGTAATCGGCGTTAAGGTATGGATCTTCAAAGGTGAGATCCTGGGTGGTATGGCTGCTGTTGAACAACCGGAAAAACCGGCTGCTCAACCTAAAAAGCAGCAGCGTAAAGGCCGTAAATAAGGAGCGTCGCTGATGTTACAACCAAAGCGTACAAAATTCCGTAAAGTGCACAAAGGCCGCAACCGTGGTCTGGCGCAGGGTACGGATGTTAGCTTCGGCACTTTCGGTCTGAAAGCTGTTGGCCGTGGTCGTCTGACTGCACGTCAGATCGAAGCAGCACGTCGTGCAATGACCCGTGCAGTTAAGCGTCAAGGTAAGATCTGGATCCGTGTATTCCCGGACAAACCGATCACCGAGAAGCCGCTGGAAGTTCGTATGGGTAAAGGTAAAGGTAACGTGGAGTACTGGGTTGCCTTGATCCAACCGGGCAAAGTCCTTTATGAAATGGACGGCGTTCCGGAAGAGCTGGCCCGTGAAGCCTTCGGCCTGGCAGCAGCGAAACTGCCTATCAAAACCACCTTTGTAACTAAGACGGTGATGTAATGAAAGCAAAAGAGCTGCGTGAAAAAAGCGTTGAAGAGCTGAACGCTGAGCTGCTGAACCTGCTGCGTGAGCAGTTCAACCTGCGTATGCAGCTGCAAGTGGCCAGCTGCAACAGACTCACCTGCTGAAGCAAGTGCGTCGCAATGTTGCGCGCGTTAAGACTTTACTGACTCAGAAGGCGGGTGCGTAATGACCGATAAAATCCGTACTCTGCAAGGTCGTGTTGTTAGCGACAAAATGGAGAAATCCATCGTTGTAGCTATCGAACGTATTGTGAAACACCCGATCTACGGTAAATTCATCAAACGTACGACCAAACTGCACGTACATGACGAGAACAACGAATGTGGTATCGGCGACAAGGTTGAAATCCGTGAATGCCGTCCACTGTCCAAGACTAAGTCCTGGACGCTGGTTCGCGTTGTAGAGAAAGCGGTTCTGTAATAGAGTACGCATTCTCAATACGAATAAACGGCTCAGCGATGAGCCGTTTATTTTTTCTACCCATATTGTAGAAGCGGTGTTATAATGCCGCGCCCTCGATATGGGGCTTTTTAACGGCTCTGATTTTAGAGTCTCAGGTAGTAGTTGACATTAGCGGAGCACTAAAATGATCCAAGAACAGACTATGCTGAACGTCGCCGACAACTCCGGTGCACGTCGCGTAATGTGTATCAAGGTTCTGGGTGGCTCGCACCGTCGCTACGCAGGCGTAGGCGACATCATCAAGATCACCATCAAAGAAGCAATTCCACGTGGTAAGGTCAAAAAAGGTGATGTGCTGAAAGCGGTAGTGGTGCGCACCAAGAAGGGTGTTCGTCGCCCTGACGGTTCTGTCATTCGCTTCGATGGTAATGCATGCGTTATTTTGAACAATAACAGTGAGCAGCCAATCGGCACGCGTATCTTTGGGCCGGTAACTCGTGAACTTCGTACTGAAAAGTTCATGAAAATTATCTCTCTGGCACCAGAAGTATCTAAGGAGCGAATCATGGCAGCGAAAATCCGTCGTGATGACGAAGTTATCGTGTTAACCGGTAAAGATAAAGGTAAACGCGGTAAAGTAAAAAATGTCCTGTCTTCCGGCAAGGTCATTGTTGAAGGTATCAACCTGGTTAAGAAACATCAGAAGCCGGTTCCGGCCCTGAACCAACCAGGCGGCATCGTTGAAAAAGAAGCTGCTATTCAGGTTTCTAACGTTGCAATCTTCAATGCGGCAACCGGCAAGGCTGACCGTGTAGGCTTTAGATTCGAAGACGGGAAAAAAGTCCGTTTCTTCAAGTCTAACAGCGAAACTATCAAGTAATTTGGAGTAGTACGATGGCGAAACTGCATGATTACTACAAAGACGAAGTAGTTAACAAACTCATGACTGAGTTTAACTACAATTCTGTCATGCAAGTCCCTCGGGTCGAGAAGATCACCCTGAACATGGGTGTTGGTGAAGCGATCGCTGACAAGAAACTGCTGGATAACGCAGCAGCTGACCTGACAGCAATCTCCGGTCAAAAACCGCTGATCACCAAAGCACGCAAATCTGTTGCAGGCTTCAAAATCCGTCAGGGCTATCCGATCGGCTGTAAAGTAACTCTGCGTGGCGAACGCATGTGGGAGTTCTTTGAGCGCCTGATCACTATTGCTGTACCACGTATCCGTGACTTCCGTGGCTTGTCCGCTAAGTCTTTCGACGGTCGTGGTAACTACAGCATGGGTGTCCGTGAGCAGATCATCTTCCCAGAGATCGACTACGATAAAGTCGACCGCGTGCGTGGTTTGGATATTACCATTACCACTACTGCGAAATCTGATGAAGAAGGCCGTGCTCTGCTGGCTGCCTTTGACTTCCCGTTCCGCAAGTAAGGTAGGGTTACTGAATGGCTAAGCAATCAATGAAAGCACGCGAAGTAAAACGCGTAGCTTTAGCTGATAAATTCTTGCTAAACGCGCTGAACTGAAAGCGATCATTTCTGATGTGAACGCTTCCGACGAAGATCGTTGGAATGCGGTTCTCAAGCTGCAGTCTCTGCCGCGTGATTCCAGCCCGTCTCGTCAGCGTAACCGCTGTCGTCAAACAGGTCGTCCACATGGTTATGTGGGCAAGTTTGGGTTGAGCCGTATCAAACTGCGTGAAGCCGCCATGCGCGGTGAAGTACCAGGCTTGAAAAAGGCTAGCTGGTAATTACCAATTGAATCACGGGAGTAAAGACAGATGAGCATGCAAGATCCGATCGCGGATATGCTGACCCGTATCCGTAACGGTCAGGCCGCGAACAAAGTTGCGGTCACCATGCCTTCCGCCAAGCTGAAAGTGGCAATTGCCAACGTGCTGAAGGAAGAAGGTTTTATCGAAGATTTTAAAGTTGAAGGCGACACCAAGCCGGAACTGGAACTTACTCTCAAGTATTTCCAGGGTAAAGCTGTTGTAGAAAGCATTCAGCGTGTCAGCCGCCCAGTCTGCGCATCTATAAGAAAAAAGATGAGCTGCCTAAAGTTATGGCTGGTCTTGGTATCGCAGTTGTTTCTACCTCTAAAGGTGTTATGACTGATCGTGCAGCGCGCCAGGCTGGTCTTGGTGGCGAAATTATCTGCTACGTAGCCTAATCGGAGGAAAGAATGTCTCGTGTTGCTAAAGCACCGGTCGTTATTCCTGCCGGCGTTGATGTTAAAATCGACGGTCAGGTTATTACGATCAAAGGTAAAAACGGCGAGCTGACTCGTACCCTCAACAAAGCTGTTGAAGTTAAACATGCAGATAATGCTCTGACCTTCGGTCCACGTGATGGTTTCGTGGATGGATGGGCTCAGGCTGGTACCGCGCGTGCCCTGCTGAACTCAATGGTTGTTGGTGTTACCGAAGGCTTCACTAAAAAGCTTCAACTGGTTGGTGTAGGTTATCGTGCAGCTATCAAAGGGAATGCAGTAGGCCTGTCTCTGGCTTCTCACACCCTGTTGAGCATCCGCTGCCGGCCGGTATCACTGCAGAATGTCCGACCCAGACTGAAATCGTGCTGAAAGGCGCTGATAAACAGCTGATCGGTCAGGTTGCAGCAGATCTGCGCGCCTACCGTCGTCCTGAGCCTTATAAAGGCAAGGGTGTTCGTTACGCCGACGAAGTCGTGCGTACCAAAGAGGCTAAGAAGAAGTAAGGTAACACTATGGATAAGAAATCTGCTCGTATCCGTCGTGCGACCCGCGCACGCCGCAAGCTCAAAGAGCTGGGTGCAACTCGCCTGGTGGTACATCGTACCCCGCGTCATATTTACGCACAGGTCATTGCACCAAACGGTTCTGAAGTTCTGGTAGCTGCTTCTACTGTAGAAAAAGCTATTGCAGAGCAATTGAAGTACACCGGTAACAAAGACGCCGCTGCAGCTGTAGGTAAAGCTGTTGCAGAACGCGCTCTGGAAAAAGGCATCAGCAATGTTTCCTTTGACCGTTCCGGGTTCCAATATCATGGTCGTGTCCAGGCACTGGCAGATGCTGCCCGTGAAGCTGGCCTTCAGTTCTAAGGTAGAGGTGTAAGATGGCTCACATCGAAAAACAGGCTGGCGAACTGCAGGAAAAGCTGATCGCGGTTAACCGCGTATCTAAAACCGTTAAAGGTGGTCGTATTTTCTCCTTCACAGCTCTGACTGTAGTTGGCGATGGTAACGGTCGCGTTGGTTTTGGTTACGGTAAAGCGCGTGAAGTTCCAGCAGCGATCCAGAAAGCGATGGAAAAAGCCCGTCGCAATATGATTAACGTCGCGCTGAACAACGGTACCTGCAGCACCCAGTTAAAGGTGTTCACACGGGTTCTCGTGTATTCATGCAGCCAGCTTCAGAAGGTACCGGTATCATCGCCGGTGGTGCAATGCGCGCCGTTCTGGAAGTTGCTGGGGTTCATAACGTTCTGGCTAAAGCATACGGTTCCACCAACGATTAACGTGGTTCGTGCAACTATTGATGGCCTGGAAAATATGAATTCTCCAGAAATGGTCGCTGCCAAGCGTGGTAAATCCGTTGAAGAAATTCTGGGGTAATTGACCATGGCAAAGACTATTAAAATCACTCAAACCCGCAGTGCAATCGGTCGTCTGCCGAAACACAAGCAACGCTGCTTGGCCTGGGTCTGCGTCGTATTGGTCATACCGTTGAGCGTGAGGATACTCCCGCTGTTCGTGGTATGGTCAACGCGGTTTACTTCATGGTTAAAGTTGAGGAGTAAGAGATGCGTTTAAATACTCTGTCTCCGGCCGAAGGCTCTAAAAAGGCGGGTAAACGCCTGGGTCGTGGTATCGGTTCTGGCCTCGGCAAAACCGGTGGTCGTGGTCACAAAGGTCAGAACTCTCGTTCTGGCGGTGGCGTACGTCGCGGTTTCGAGGGTGGCCAGATGCCACTGTACCGTCGTCTGCCGAAGTTCGGCTTCACTTCTCGCAAAGCAGCGATTACAGCGGAAATCCGTCTGTCTGACCTGGCGAAAGTTGAAGGCGGCGTTGTAGACCTGAACACGCTGAAAGCGGCAAACATTATCGGTATCCAGATCGAGTTCGCGAAAGTGATCCTGGCTGGTGAAGTTTCTACTCCGGTAACTGTTCGTGGCCTGCGTGTTACTAAAGGTGCTCGTGCTGCTATCGAAGCCGCTGGCGGTAAAATTGAGGAATAAGTAGCAGATGGCTAAGCAACCGGGATTAGATTTTCAAAGTGCCAAAGGTGGATTTGGCGAGCTGAAACGCAGACTGCTGTTTGTTATCGCGCGCTGATTGTGTTCCGTGTTGGCTCTTTTATTCCGATCCCTGGTATCGATGCCGCTGTACTTGCCAAACTGCTTGAGCAACAGCGAGGCACCATCATTGAAATGTTTAACATGTTCTCTGGTGGTGCTCTCAGCCGTGCTTCTATCTTCGCTCTGGGTATCATGCCGTATATTTCGGCATCGATTATTATCCAGCTGCTGACGGTCGTTCATCCGGCCCTGGCAGAACTGAAGAAAGAAGGGGAGTCTGGACGTCGTAAGATAAGCCAGTACACCCGTTACGGCACTTTGGTGCTGGCAATATTCCAGTCGATCGGTATTGCTACCGGTCTACCGAATATGCTGGTATGCAGGGCCTGGTATTAAACCCAGGCTTTGCATTCTATTTCACCGCTGTTGTAAGTCTGGTCACAGGAACAATGTTCCTGATGTGGCTCGGCGAACAGATTACTGAGCGTGGTATCGGTAACGGTATCTCAATCATTATCTTCGCTGGTATTGTTGCGGGTCTCCCGCCAGCCATTGCCCACACTATCGAGCAAGCGCGTCAAGGCGACCTGCACTTCCTCCTGTTGCTGTTGGTTGCAGTATTAGTATTTGCAGTGACGTTCTTTGTTGTCTTCGTTGAACGTGGTCAACGCCGCATTGTGGTGAACTACGCTAAGCGTCAACAAGGTCGTCGTGTCTATGCTGCACAGAGCACACATTTACCGCTGAAAGTGAACATGGCGGGGGTTATCCCGGCTATCTTCGCTTCCAGTATTATTCTGTTCCCGGCAACCATCGCGTCATGGTTCGGGGGCGGTACTGGTTGGAACTGGCTGACAACAATTTCGCTGTATTTGCAGCCTGGGCAACCACTTTATGTGTTACTCTATGCGTCTGCGATCATCTTCTTCTGTTTCTTCTACACGGCGTTGGTTTTCAACCCGCGTGAAACAGCAGATAACCTGAAGAAGTCCGGTGCATTTGTACCAGGAATTCGTCCGGGAGAGCAAACGGCGAAGTATATTGATAAAGTAATGACTCGCCTGACTTTGGTTGGTGCGCTTTATATTACTTTTATCTGCCTGATCCCGGAGTTCATGCGTGATGCAATGAAGGTACCGTTCTACTTCGGTGGGACCTCACTGCTTATCGTTGTTGTCGTGATTATGGACTTTATGGCTCAAGTGCAAACTCTGATGATGTCCAGTCAGTATGAGTCTGCATTGAAGAAGGCGAACCTGAAAGGCTACGGCCGCTAAATGGTCGCCTGAGAAGTTACGGAGAGTAAAAATGAAGTTCGTGCTTCCGTCAAGAAATTATGCCGTAACTGCAAAATCGTTAAGCGTGATGGTGTCATCCGTGTGATTTGCAGTGCCGAGCCGAAGCATAAACAGCGCCAAGGCTGATTATTTCGCATATTTTTCTTGCAAAGTTGGGTTGAGCTGGCTAGATTAGCCAGCCAATCTTTTGTATGTCTGTACGTTTCCATTTGAGTATCCTGAAAACGGGCTTTTCAGCATGGTGCGTACATATTAAATAGTAGGAGTGCATAGTGGCCCGTATAGCAGGCATTAACATTCCTGATCAGAAACATGCTGTGATCGCATTAACTTCGATCTATGGCGTCGGCAAGACCCGTTCCAAAGCCATTCTGGCTGCAGCGGGTATCGCTGAAGATGTTAAGATCAGTGAGCTGTCTGAAGAACAAATCGACACGCTGCGTGACGAAGTTGCCAAATTTGTCGTTGAAGGTGATCTGCGCCGTGAAATCAGCATGAGCATCAAGCGCCTGATGGATCTTGGTTGCTATCGCGGTTTGCGTCATCGTCGTGGTCTGCCAGTGCGCGGTCAGCGTACTAAGACCAACGCACGTACCCGTAAGTCCGCGCAAACCGATCAAGAAATAATCGGGGTGATTGAATAATGGCAAAGGCACCAGTTCGTGCACGTAAACGTGTAAGAAAACAAGTCTCTGACGGCGTGGCTCATATCCATGCTTCTTTCAACAACACCATCGTTACTATTACTGATCGTCAGGGTAACGCTTTGGGTTGGGCAACAGCCGGTGGTTCCGGTTTCCGTGGTTCTCGCAAATCCACTCCGTTTGCAGCTCAGGTTGCAGCAGAGCGTTGCGCAGAAGCCGTAAAAGAATACGGCATCAAGAATCTGGAAGTTATGGTTAAAGGTCCGGGTCCGGGTCGTGAATCTACTGTTCGCGCTCTGAACGCCGCTGGTTTCCGCATCACGAATATTACTGATGTGACTCCGATCCCTCATAACGGTTGTCGTCCGCCGAAAAACGTCGCGTATAACGCTCGTTTTTTAGGTTAGTTGGAGATAGAAAATGGCAAGATATTTGGGTCCTAAGCTCAAGCTGAGCCGTCGTGAGGGCACCGACTTATTCCTTAAGTCTGGCGTTCGCGCGATCGATACCAAGTGTAAAATTGAACAAGCTCCTGGCCAGCACGGTGCGCGTAAACCGCGTCTGTCTGACTATGGTGTGCAGTTGCGTGAAAAGCAAAAAGTTCGCCGTATGTACGGTGTGCTGGAGCGTCAGTTCCGTAACTACTATAAAGAAGCAGCACGTCTGAAAGGCAACACAGGTGAAAACCTGCTGGCTCTGCTGGAAGGTCGTCTGGACAACGTTGTTTACCGTATGGGCTTCGGCGCGACTCGTGCTGAATCACGCCAGTTGGTTAGCCATAAAGCAATCATGGTAAACGGTCGTGTTGTTAACATCGCTTCTTATCAGGTTAAAGCGAATGACGTTGTTAGCATTCGTGAGAAAGCGAAAAAGCAATCTCGCGTGAAAGCCGCTCTGGAGCTGGCTGAGCAGCGTGAAAAGCCAACCTGGCTGGAAGTTGATGCTGGCAAGATGGAAGGTACGTTCAAGCGTCAGCCAGAACGTTCTGATCTGTCTGCGGACATTAACGAACACCTGATCGTCGAGCTTTACTCCAAGTAAAGCTTAGTACCAAAGAGAGGACACAATGCAGGGTTCTGTGACAGAGTTTCTAAAACCGCGCCTGGTAGATATCGAGCAAGTGAGTTCGACGCACGCCAAGGTGACCCTTGAGCCTTTAGAGCGTGGCTTTGGCCATACTCTGGGTAACGCACTGCGCCGTATTCTGCTCTCATCGATGCCGGGTTGCGCGGTGACCGAGGTTGAGATTGATGGTGTACTTCATGAGTACAGCACCAAAGAAGGCGTTCAGGAAGATATCCTTGAAATCCTGCTCAACCTGAAAGGGCTGGCGGTGAGAGTTCAGGGTAAAGATGAAGTTATTCTTACTCTGAATAAATCTGGCATTGGCCTGTGACTGCAGCCGACATCACCCACGACGGTGATGTTGAAATCGTCAAGCCGCAGCACGTGATCTGCCACCTGACCGATGAGAACGCAGCGATTAGCATGCGTATCAAAGTTCAGCGCGGTCGTGGTTATGTGCCGGCTTCTGCCCGAATTCATTCGGAAGAAGATGAGCGCCCAATCGGCCGTCTGCTGGTCGACGCATGCTACAGCCCTGTAGAGCGTATTGCCTACAATGTTGAAGCAGCGCGTGTAGAACAGCGTACCGACCTGGACAAGCTGGTCATCGAAATGGAAACCAACGGCACAATCGATCCTGAAGAGGCGATTCGTCGTGCGGCAACCATCCTGGCAGAACAACTGGAAGCTTTCGTTGACTTACGTGATGTTCGTCAGCCGGAAGTGAAAGAAGAGAAACCAGAATTCGATCCGATCCTGCTGCGCCCTGTTGACGATCTCGAATTGACTGTCCGCTCTGCTAACTGCCTCAAGGCAGAAGCTATCCACTATATCGGTGATCTGGTACAGCGTACCGAGGTTGAGTTGCTGAAAACGCCGAACCTGGGTAAAAATCTCTTACCGAGATTAAAGACGTGCTGGCTTCACGTGGTCTGTCTCTGGGCATGCGCCTGGAAAACTGGCCACCAGCAAGCATTGCTGACGAGTAACCGGATCACAGGTTAAGGTTTTACTGAGAAGGATAAGTCATGCGCCATCGTAAGAGTGGTCGTCAACTGAACCGCAACAGCAGCCATCGCCAGGCTATGTTCCGCAACATGGCAGGTTCACTGGTTCGTCATGAAATCATCAAGACGACCCTGCCTAAAGCGAAAGAGCTGCGTCGCGTAGTTGAGCCGCTGATTACTCTTGCCAAGACTGACAGCGTTGCAAATCGTCGTCTGGCATTCGCCCGTACTCGTGATAACGAGATCGTGGCAAAACTGTTTAACGAACTGGGTCCGCGTTTCGCGAGCCGTGCCGGTGGTTACACTCGTATTCTGAAGTGTGGCTTCCGTGCAGGCGACAACGCTCCGATGGCTTACATCGAGCTGGTTGATCGTTCAGAATCTAAAGCAGAAGCTGCTGCAGAGTAATCTGTAGTAACGTAAAACCCGCCTCGGCGGGTTTTTTTATATCCGCTGAATCCCCACTTCTCTACAATATCTGTATCTTTTCTGTTCATCCTCTGGAGTTATTCATGTGGTTGCTCGACCAGTGGGCAGAACGCCATATCAGCGATGCTCAGCGAAAAGGCGAATTTGATAACCTTGCGGGACGCGGCGAGCCGTTAGTGCTTGATGATGATTCGCATGTTGCCCCTGAATTACGGGCCGGATATCGCTTACTCAAAAATGCCGGTTGTTTACCACCGGAACTGGAGCAGCGTAAAGAGGCCATGCAACTGGCTGACCTGCTGAAAGGGATTCGCAAGGATGATCCCCGCCACCGTGAAATTAGCCGTCGACTGGCTCTCATCGAACTCAAAATGCGTCAGGCCGGAATGAGCACAGACTTTTTGCACGGTGAGTACAGTGACAGGCTAATGCAGAAAATAAATGAGGAATAACCATGTACCGTATCGGTGAACTTGCCAGGCTTGCTAACGTAACGCCGGACACTATCCGCTATTACGAAAAGCAGCAGATGATTGATCACGAGGTTCGTACTGAAGGTGGATTTCGACTCTATACCGATCATGACCTGCAGCGCTTACGGTTTATCCGCTACGCTCGCCAGCTTGGTTTCACGCTGGACTCGATCCGCGAGTTACTTTCGATCCGCATCGATCCTGAACACCATACTTGCCAGGAGTCGAAGAGCATCGTACAGGCAAGGCTTGATGAAGTTGAAGCGCGTATACAGGAACTGCAGACCATGCAGCGTTCTCTGCAACGGTTGAATGACGCCTGCTGCGGTACAGCTCATAGCAGTATTTATTGTTCAATTCTTGAAGCCCTTGAACAGGGGGCCAGTGGAACTCAGGGCTGTTGATTTTTACTTCATCCGGGACTAGACTCCCGTCGACATAAACCATGCTCAGGAGAAATTATGAGCCGCTATCAGCATACGAAAGGGCAAATTCAGGACAATGCCATTGAGGCCCTGCTCCACGACCCGCTTTTCAGGCAGCGTATTGAGAAGAATAAAAAAGGAAAAGGGAGTTATTTACGAAAAGGGAAACATGCAAAACGGGGTAACTGGGAGGCCAGTGGCAAGCAAGCGAATCGCTTTTTTACCACTGGCCTTCCTTTTTTCAACGTCTGATTAAGAGCGGTTATTTTGCTCTTTCAACAGATCGCGAATTTCAGTCAATAACACTTCTTCTTTTGTCGGAGCAGGCGGCGCAGCCGGTTCTTCAGCCTTTTTACGGTTAAGCTTATTGATAAGCTTGATAGCCATAAAAATGGCGAACGCCACGATCACGAAATCAAATATGTTCTGAATGAAAACGCCATAATGCATAACAACGGCAGGGACATCCCCCTGTGCATCCCGAAGCGTCACGGCAAACTGTTTAAAATCAATGCCCCCGATTAACAGTCCGAGGGGAGGCATAATAATGTCGGCTACCAATGATGAAACGATCTTACCGAACGCTGCACCGATAATGACACCCACTGCCAGATCCACCACATTCCCGCGCATCGCAAATTCGCGAAATTCTTTAACTAAACTCATTTTCTTCTCCTTGAGCCAACTGACGATTATAAGTTTAACAAATGATTAGTTAATTTCCATTGGGGATAATTAATCGTTATGAAAAATAAAAGGCATGGGAATAAGAGGGTTAATAATCAGGTGCCCTTTTATAAGCACCTGATTGATTACAGGAAGAATGGACTTGGCTGGAATAAACGTTCGACGTCGGTAATAAATTTTTTATCGGTAAGGAACATAATGACGTGGTCGCCTTGCTCGATACGTAAATTATCATTCGCAATCATCACGTCATTTCCACGCACCACGGCACCAATAATTGTTCCCGGTGGCAGTTTAATTTCATCGATAGCGCGGCCCACAACGCGTGATGTGGTTTCATCACCATGAGCAACGGCCTCAATGGCTTCAGCCACACCGCGGCGAAGGGAGGATACGCCAACAATATCCGCTTTACGAACATGGCTCAGCAGGGCAGAAATGGTTGCTTGCTGCGGTGATATCGCGATATCAATAACGCTTCCCTGCACGAGGTCAACGTAGGCGCGGCGTTGAATAAGCACCATGACCTTTTTTGCCCCCATACGTTTGGCGAGCATGGCGGACATAATGTTCGCCTCGTCGTCGTTAGTGACAGCAATAAACAGATCAACTTGATCAATATGCTCTTCTGCCAGCAGCTCTTGATCAGAGGCATCGCCATAAAACACGATGGTGTTTTGCAGCTTTTCAGCCAGCTCAGCCGCGCGCTGTTGATCGCGCTCGATCAACTTCACGCTGTAGTCTTTTTCCAACCGGTGCGCCAGTCCCGCGCCGATATTACCACCGCCAACGAGCATAATGCGTTTATACGGTTTTTCGAGACGCTGCAGTTCGCTCATTACCGCGCGAATATGCTGAGATGCCGCGATGAAGAAGACTTCATCACCTGCCTCGACTATGGTTGAACCTGTGGGCGAATTGGCCTGTCATGGCGGAAAATGGCTGCAACGCGGGTATCAATATGCGGCATATGCTCACGCATGGTGGAGAGCGCATTACCGATCAATGGGCCGCCGTAATAGGCTTAACGACCGCCAGGCTCACTTTACCTTCGGCGAAGTTCACCACCTGCAGCGCACCAGGATATTCGATCAGGCGGTAGATATTGTCGATAACCAGCTGTTCTGGAGCGATAAGATGGTCGATAGGGACCGCTTCTGAATTAAACAGCTTCTCTGCATCCCGGACATAGTCCGGGGAGCGGATGCGCGCGATTCGGTTCGGCGTGTTGAACAGCGAATAGGCCACCTGACATGCCACCATGTTGGTTTCGTCAGAACTGGTCACCGCAACCAGCATGTCAGCATCGTCGGCGCCCGCTTCACGCAGGACGCGCGGGTGCGAGCCATGACCTTGCACGACGCGAAGGTCAAATTTGTCCTGTAAAACACGCAGCCGATCGCCATTGGTATCGACAATCGTGATGTCATTATTTTCGCCAACAAGGTTTTCAGCCAACGTCCCACCAACCTGTCCGGCACCCAGAATGATTATCTTCATATCTCGTGACCTGTTCTCAACATCACTCTTTGATTAGCTTAGCGTAAAAGAAGCCATCACCTTCTTCAGCGGCCGGCAGATTCTGCAGGCTGGGCATTCAGGCGTGCCCGTGTCGTGTAGCACTGCATCCGGGGTGCGTTTAAGGAAGGCTGCAATCTGCTGGCTGTTTTCTTCCGGAAGGACCGAACAGGTCGCATAGACCAGCGTGCCTCCTGGCTTCAGGTGTGGCCAAATGGCATCAAGAATGTCGGATTGCAGTTGAGTCAGTTCCTTGATATCGCGATCGCGACGCAACCACTTAATATCCGGGTGGCGACGAATAACGCCAGTTGCCGAGCAGGGAGCATCCAGCAAGATGCGATCGAATTGCGTTTCACCACACCATTCTGCGGGTTTGCGGCCATCGCCTTGCTTAACCTGCGCTTTCATTCCCAGGCGCTTAAGGTTGTCATAGACGCGTGAAAGACGCTGCTCATCGACATCCACGGCCATGACGTTTGCCTGAGGGGCCACTTCCAGAATATGCGTCGTCTTACCGCCTGGCGCGGCACAGAGATCGAGGATGTGCTGGCCGTTTTTAGGTTCCAGCCAGGCCATGCAGCCCTGCGCGGAAGCATCTTGTACGGTCACCCAGCCTTCATCAAAACCGGGTAAAGCATGTACCGGAGCAGGGGAAGCTAAACGCACAGCGTCAGGATATGCTTCATGTGTGAAGCCGCTCATTCCAGCCTCTTCCAGTAAAGCCAGCCAGGCGTCGCGCGTATGGTGATTACGGTTGACGCGTAACCACATCGGCGGACGCTGATTATTCGCGTCGGCAATTGCCTGCCACTGCTCTGGCCAGGCTTTTTTAAGGCGATTCAGGAGCCAGTCAGGATGCAGATAACGTGCTTCACTTTGCTCGAACTCAGCCAGAAGTTCTTCCTGTTGTCGCTGGAACTGGCGCAGAACGCCATTAATCAACCCTTTCAGCATAGGACGTTTAATCACAACGGCACCTTCCACTGTCTCAGCCAGTGCGGCATGAGGCGGGATACGCGTGTGAAGAAGCTGATAGAAGCCAACCATAATCAAATAATGCACGGTGCGCTGCTTGCCGGTCATTGGACGTGACATCAGCTTGTTAACCAGCCACTCGAGCTGAGAAAGCGTGCGCAGGACGCCAAAACAGAGCTCCTGAAGCAGGGCTTTGTCTTTGTCGGACACTTTTTGCTGCAAAGCTGGCAGGATATTGCTCAATGACTGGCCCTGCTCGACAACCTGCTCAACGGCCTGAGCCGCCATACTGCGTAAATTTTGTTTTTTCATAACCGTAAAAATAAAAATGCCCGGAAACACCGGGCGCTAAAATTAAATGAGGTCAGGCAAGGCGATTGCCCGGGATAAACCATTCGTGACGAGAATTTAACAAATCCTGTGCGCTCATCGCCTTCTTACCCGCAGGTTGTAGCGATTCCAGATTCAGGATCCCTTGTGCGGTAGCTACCTGAATACCGTTCTTGCTGGCGTCGATAATCGTACCGGGCTCAGCCGTTGTGTGACCGTCAATAAGGGAGGCTTTCCAGACTTTCACCGGCTGCTCGTCGATAACCATCCAGCTCATCGGCCATGGATTAAAGGCGCGAATGCAGCGTTCAAGTTGAGCCGCTGACAGAGACCAGTCAATCCGGGCTTCTTCTTTACTCAGTTTTTCAGCGTAAGTGACCAGCGCTTCATCCTGAACTTCAGGTTTCGCCGTATTATTCGCAATCTGCTGGAGGGTTTCAATCAGCCCTTGCGGGCCAAGCTCTGCCAGCTTGTCATACAGGGTGGCACTGGTATCCTCGGCCGTAATGGGGCAGGCCAGTTTATAAAGCATGTCACCGGTGTCTAAACCTACATCCATCTTCATGATTGTGACGCCCGTTTCAGCATCACCCGCCCATAAAGAGCGCTGAATAGGTGCTGCCCCACGCCAGCGTGGAAGCAGAGAACCATGCACGTTAATGCAACCCAGGCGAGGCATATCAAGCACAGCTTTTGGCAGAATTAAACCGTAAGCCACCACCACCATTACATCGGCATTCAGGTCAGCGACAAGCTGCTGGTTTTCCTGAGGGCGCAAGGATGCTGGCTGGAAAATAGGTAACCCATGCTCTTCTGCCAGCACCTTAACAGGACCTGGCATCAGTTTTTTACCACGCCAGCCGGGCGATCCGGTTGGGTAAACACGCCAACAACCTGGTGGCCAGAAGATAACAGCGCGTCAAGATGACGCGCTGCAAAATCAGGGGTTCCCGCGAAGATAATACGTAGTGATTTAGACACGATGATCCTTGTATCCGGGGGGACGTTATGCGCGAGAACGCAAACGATCCAGTTTCTCTACTTTCTGACGAATTCGTTGCTGCTTCAGCGGCGAGAGATAATCGATAAACAGTTTACCGACCAGATGATCCATCTCATGCTGAATACAGATCGCCAGCAGGTCGTCAGCTTCCAGTTCGAACGGATTGCCGTCACGATCCAGGGCGCGAATTTTCACTTTTTCGGCGCGCGGCACTAAAGCACGCTGTTCCGGAATAGACAGACAACCTTCCTCAATACCTGTTTCGCCACTCTTCTCGAGCAGCTCAGGATTGATTAACACCAGGCGGCCATCGCGATTTTCAGATACGTCGATCACGATAATACGCTTGTGAATGTCGACCTGAGTGGCCGCAAGACCAATACCTTCTTCGGCGTACATGGTATCGAACATATCATCAACGATACGCTGAATTTCTGCATTCACTTCTTTTACCGGTTCAGCGACGATGCGAAGGCGCTCGTCCGGAATATGTAACACTTGCAAAACTGCCATAAATTTCCAGAGTCGTGTTCAGGAGTTGATAAGAATATTATCTCCTATTCTAGACAAAACCCCCATCGATTGACAGCATCAGTGACCAATCGCAATGATTGCGGAGGCCGCTTATGGCAGGGGAAAGGATGACGTCGACTGAGTTATGGCTACGGTTAATACACACCGGTTCTCTTTATGGCGATGTGATGCTGGAAGCGGCAGCACGATTGCACAACCAGACAACCATTGACGGTCCCGTTGTCAGAGACGCCGGTCTGTCTGTCAAACAGGCTGCACGGTTCTTTGCGCTCAGAGAAAGTGAGCTGGAAAGTAGCCTGCTCTGGCTCGAACAGCCGGGTAACCATCTGATCACGGCGGAGCAGCCTCTTTATCCTCCTTTACTCCGGACGATCCCGGATTATCCAGGCGCAGTCTTTGTTAAAGGCAACCCTGATGTACTGAATGCAGTTCAGCTGGCGGTTGTTGGCAGCCGTGCACCGTCATGGTACGGCGAGCGATGGGGAAAAATTCTCTGTGAACAGCTTTCTCAAAGTGGTTTAACGATCACCAGCGGGCTGGCCTGCGGAATTGACGGTGTCGCCCACAACGCTGCGCTATCGGCAAAAGGGCGTAGCGTTGCGGTGCTGGGTAACGGTCTCTTTAGTATTTATCCTCGTCGGCATCAGGCGCTGGCTGCACGGCTTATCGATTCTGGTGGCGCGATAGTGTCTGAGTTTCCGCTATCAGCGCAGCCCCGGCCGGGACACTTTCCCCGGCGTAATCGAATTATCAGCGGGCTAAGTCAGGGGGTGTTCGTGGTTGAAGCAGCGGTACGCAGCGGTTCGCTTGTGACCGCACGGTGCGCGCTTGAGCAGGGGCGAGACGTGTTTGCCTTACCCGGCCCAATTGGTAACCCGGGATGCGAAGGGCCGCACTGGCTGATAAAGCAGGGTGCAACACCGGTAACGGAAGTCAGGGACATTCTTGAAAATTTGCAATATGGATTGCAATGGCTGCAGGAAGATCCCGAAAAGCGACATTATTCATCAGATCAGGGAAAGGTGGCATTGCCATTTCCCAAGCTCCTGGCTAACGTAGGAGATGAGGTAACACCTGTTGACGTTGTCGCTGAACGTGCCGGCCAACCTGTGCCAGTTACGGTAGCACAGCTACTCGAACTGGAGTTAGCAGGATGGATCGCAGCTGTACCCGGCGGCTATGTCCGATTAAGGAGGGCAAGCCATGTTCGACGTACTGATGTATTTGTTTGAGACTTACATCCATAACGAAGCAGAAATGCGAGTGGATCAGGACAAATTGACACAGGATCTTACCGATGCGGGGTTTGAGCGGGAAGATATCTATAATGCGTTGATGTGGCTGGAAAAACTGGCTGATTATCAGGAAGGCCTCGCCGAACCGATGCAGTTAGCTTCTGACCCATTGTCTGTGCGCATCTACACAGCTGAAGAGTGTGAAAGACTGGACGCGAGCTGCCGGGGATTCATTTTATTCCTTGAGCAGATTCAGGTGCTAAACCTCGAAACGAGAGAGATGGTGATAGAGCGCGTTATGGCGCTGGATACGGCAGACTTCGAACTGGAAGATCTCAAGTGGGTCATCCTGATGGTTCTGTTTAATATTCCAGGCTGTGAAAATGCCTATCAGCAAATGGAAGAATTACTCTTTGAAGTGAATGAAGGTATGCTGCATTAATTCAATGTGCAGCACCAAGAGTTGTTATGGCCAAATCAGCACTATTCACGGTGCATAAAAATGAGCCCTGCCCGCAGTGCGGGGCTGAACTTGTTATTCGGTCCGGGAAACACGGCCCGTTTCTCGGTTGTTCCCACTATCCGGAATGTGACTATGTCCGTCCCCTGAAAAGCCAGGCGGATGGACATATCGTCAAAATTCTGGAGGGACAGCTTTGCCCTCTTTGCGGCGGCGAGTTAGCGCTACGTCAGGGTCGTTTCGGCATGTTTATTGGCTGTAGCCTCTATCCTGAATGTGAACATACAGAACAAATTGATAAACCTGATGAAACGGCTATTGCCTGTCCTCAATGCCAGCGTGGACAGCTCGTGCAGCGCCGTTCTCGTTTTGGTAAGACCTTTCATTCCTGCGATCGCTATCCTGAATGTCAGTTTGTTATCAATTTCAAACCGGTAGCGGGTGTCTGCTCTCATTGCAATTATCCGCTACTGATAGAGAAAAAAACGGCGCAAGGTTTGAAACGCTTCTGCGCCAGTAAACAATGTGGAAAGCCGGTTCCGGCGGATCAAAACAGTGAAGAATAACCTGCCATCAGGCTCCATTGCTCATGCGGTGGATGTCCTGAAAAATGAAGAAGTCATCGCCTATCCAACTGAAGCTGTTTTTGGGGTCGGTTGCGATCCTGACAGCGAAACGGCCGTTGGCCGACTGCTCACACTTAAACAGAGGCCAGTCGAAAAAGGCTTATTTTAATCGCTGCTAACTATGAGCAGCTTAAGCCTTATATCGATGATTCCATGCTAACGCCGGAGCAGCGGGAGACTATTTTCTCAGCATGGCCCGGCCCCGTGACCTTTGTTTTCCCGGCGAAGCCGACAACGCCGCGCTGGTTGACCGGGCGCTTTGATTCCCTCGCCGTGCGCGTGACGGACCATCCGCTGGTGGTCGAACTTTGCCTGGCCTTTGGAAAACCACTGGTCTCAACCAGCGCGAATCTGACCGGGCAGCCACCTTGCCGTACAACCGATGAAGTACGGGCGCAGTTTGGGAATGATTTCCCGGTTGCCGTCGGTGAGACGGGAGGGCGCCTCAATCCGTCTGAAATCCGCGACGCCTTGACCGGCGAACGTTTTCGCCAGGGGTAATCCAATGGAAACCTATGCTGTTTTTGGTAATCCGATAGCGCACAGCAAGTCACCGTTAATCCATCAACTGTTTGCCGAGCAACTGCAAATAAATCATCCCTATGGCCGCGTGCTGGCACCTGTTGATGCATTTATTCCTGCGCTGGAGGGTTTCTTCAACGCGGGCGGCAAAGGTGCGAATGTAACGGTACCGTTTAAAGAGGAAGCCTTCGAACGTGCGGATGAACTCACAGAGCGTGCTTCCCTTGCGGGTGCAGTGAATACCTTAAAACGGCTTGAAGATGGACGCCTGCTGGGAGACAACACTGACGGAATTGGGTTACTGAGCGATCTGGAAAGGCTCTCGTTTATTAAGCCTGGTTTCAGGGTTCTGCTGATTGGTGCGGGTGGAGCGTCGCGGGGAGTATTGCTGCCTCTGCTGTCACTGGATTGCGCGGTGACCATTACAAACAGGACCTTCTCGCGGGCAGAAGCGCTGGCTGCGTTGTTCGCACATACCGGCAGCGTGAGCGCGGTCGCCTGGATGAACTTGCCGATCGTGAGTTTGATCTGATCATCAACGCCACCTCCAGCGGTATCGGTGGTGAAGTGCCGGCGATCCCTGCTTCGCTGGTAAGTGCCCATATTTACTTCTACGACATGTTCTATCAGAAAGGGAAGACACCTTTTTTGAACTGGTGTGAACAGCACGGCGGAAAACACGTAGCCGATGGGCTGGGAATGCTGGTGGGACAGGCGGCACACGCGGTGCTGCTCTGGCACGGTGTATTGCCTTTGGTCGAACCGGTCATTGAAAAGCTGAAAAGGGAGCTCACGGCGTGAATCAGGCAATTCATTTTCCGGACAGGGAAAGCTGGGACGAGAGTAAACAGGCGGTCTGTTTCCCGGTGCTGGTGCATGGAATGCAACTTACCTGTGCCATTCGTGGGGAAACGCTGTTGCGTCGCTTTGGTGGTTCAGACCCGTTAGAGGTGTTTTGTGAAAATCGCTGGGATCTTGAAGAGGAAGCCAGCGATTTAATCCGCGATCAGCAGGAAGACGATCAGGGCTGGGTCTGGGTATCCTGACTCAGATAGTCATTCTTCCATTTAACGTAGTTATTCGCCGAGTATTTTAATCCTTCGATCTCTGCCTCCTTCAGGGGGCGGATCTGTTTTACCGGGCTTCCCAAATAGAGATAGCCGCTCTCCAGTCTTTTGTTCTGGGGAACAAGGCTGCCTGCGCCAATCATCACTCATCTTCTACAATGACGCCATCCAGCAAAATCGACCCCATGCCAACAAGAACCCGATTACCAATAGTGCAGCCGTGAAGCATCACTTTATGGCCGACGGTGACATCTTCTCCAATGATGAGTGGATAGCCCTGGGGGTTATAGGAGGATTTGTGGGTTACGTGCAGAACGCTACCGTCCTGAATATTGGTGCGTGCACCAATGGCCACATGGTTTACATCCCCCCGGATGGCGACGAGCGGCCAGATACTGACGTCATCGGCCATTCGAACATCGCCGATGACCACGCTGCTGGCATCGATCATCACGCGATCGCCTTTTTGGGGGAGAAGATCTTTATAAGGACGTAATACTGCGGACATATCTACCTCGAACGATGAGCACTATATAGAAGACTTGATCATATTAAGGGATCGAGGCAAGGCAAAAAGCGTCAATATTTAAGCATATTGGGTGGGATTTCAGCGAAAAGCGCGGAAAATCGACAGTTGGAAAAAAAGATCCAAAAAGTACTTGTGCTAAAAATTGGGATCCCTATAATGCGCCTCCATCGACACGGCGGATGTGAATCACTTCACAGATAACCCGGTCGGTTGAAGAGAAAAAATCCTGAACTTCAGGGTTGACTCTGAAAGAGGAAAGCGTAATATACGCCACCTCGCGACGGTGAGCTGTAAGCCGCGTCGCAACTGCTCTTTAACAATTTATCAGACAATCTGTGTGGGCACTCAAAGTGACATGG
>ENA-OQHY01000363-OQHY01000363.1-human-gut-metagenome-genome-assembly--contig:-NODE-363-length-26090-cov-2.675307_pt1 | contig 26090 bp, 36 predicted proteins | sample MGYA00242570_ERZ504733 | MGnify/ENA primary metagenome ERZ504733 (study PRJEB26092, sample SAMD00036219) | human gut metagenome | host: Homo sapiens | study: EMG produced TPA metagenomics assembly of... | reverse complement strand
TTCCTTTGGGTATTTACTAATACTCAATTGGGTATTAGTATCAATGCGAATTCGGGCAATCAGCGGCAGACGTTGGCAAACAGAGCTAATGATTGCAGACATTATCAAAATGGGAATCATGCAACATGGCTTCTGAAATCGCAATCATCAAAGTGCCAGCCCTGTCGTTAGGCTGGCGCAGTTCGCTGCGCTGGAAAGCGGCGTAACGCGTAGGCCAATCCCGTTTTCAACCCGTTACGGTGAGTAATTCACACAGTGTGAATCAACGCGAGGGACGTTATGGCAATAGAAGCGACACGTGCAACGGTCCCACTCAAGGTGGGGGCACGTCTTTCCGGGCTTAATCACGTGGCCGAACTGCGTGCCAGGTACTGGGGCGATAACGAGAAAGCGCTGGCGCGGTTTTTGGCCGAGATGCGTGATAAGCGCGATCCCAGTTTTGAGGAGAATAACAGGGCGCTGGCGGCCATCTTTTTCCTGGCTAAATTACCCGCCGCCCGTCACGAATGCGGTATCAATGAGCTGACGACTGAGGAGAAAAGAGCGCTTATCGGAGCCATGAATCATTTCCGTGCAGTCGTGAGTTTATTTCCTGAACGGCTGACCATGCCGCTTTAATCCACCCCAAAACGTAATGGCGTAAACCCGCCGGGCATTTTATTGCCTGAATTAAGGAGAATGAGTGATGCGAAATAGCGAAAACCGCACTTTTCTGAACGGGCGAGAGGAACTCCAGCGCTGCTGGTGCAGGCGAAGATGGAGGAGCGCAGGGCGCGCGCACTCGCCGTCTCCCTGCGTCTGAGGCATTAGCCAGTCACATCTATAAGACCGGAATGTGTGGCGAAGACGCAGCGGAACTGCTGTGTCACGAGGCTGCCCGTTACGAACGCGAATCCCAGGAGCTGCACTGATGGCCGATTTTATCGATCTGGCGCAGGAGCGTGAGCTTGAAGATCGCGAACGTCATATTAATAGCGCCCGCCAGCGATGCGCATCGCCCTCGCGTTTTACCTGCGAGGAGTGCGACATCCCCATCCCCGAGGCGCGGCGAAAGGCGTTACCTGGAGTGGCCTTATGCGTCACCTGCCAGGAGATAACGGAGCTGAAAAACAAACATTTCCGGGGAGGATAAGTTGGTGATGTCATTTGCTTATCCGTGGAATGAACCACGGTCGCTATTGCCAGCCCCTACCTGACTCACCCCCAATTACAGCGTCGCGACCGTCTGTTCGCGGCGCTGCAGCAAGCCAGAAAAGCGCTCGCTCTGCAGCCTGACTGCGTGCGTTTTGACGTCTGGCGCACGGTTGATGCTCTTGAACTTCATCAGGGCAGCCTGCGAGCCAATGCCTTTTTGATTCGGTTCTGCAACAGGGTATTACCGCGTCTGCAGCAGGTCTCGGCACGGTATGCCTGTTCAGGTGTTGACCGTAACGTCTCCACCGCCGTTTTTGGTGGACACTTCGACACGCCGCTTTCGCAATATCTTGCATCGCGGATGGTTACGCTGATTGCCCGCTTCAACCGTCTCCCGGATATGTCCCGCGCCGATATTGATTTGCTGGCCGCTGACATCGCTGGCTTTATTCGTTCCGAGCTGGCGAATATCAATGACGCTGGCCTCGGCGAATTTCAAACCCTTCATGTCTGGTATCAGCGCGCTGGATTAATCACCCGCCAGTTCAATGTACTGCCTCCTCACTGGGAGCGCGTGTCGAAAATACTCTTTAACAAAGAGGACATTGCGCCAGCGGTGATCCGCATGTTTTCCGAAGACTGGTGGCGTGGACGACTGCGTCGCATGGCGGCCGCCTGGCGTGAGCATGTGCAGATTGCACTCGGAAACGTCAGCAAAAAGAAGTCTGCCTATGCGAGTAAACGCTGCATCACTGACTGGCGTGAACAGAAGCGGCGCACGCGTGAATTTCTTAAAGGTCTGGAACTGGAGGATGAAGAGGGCAACCGTATAAGCCTGATTGCCAGGCACGATGGCTCGGTGGCCAATCCCGCGATACGTCGCTGCGAACTGATGACCCGCATTCGCGGGTTTGAAAATATCTGCCATGAGCTTGGCTATGTGGGCGAGTTCTATACCTTAACCGCGCCGTCGAAATATCACGCCACCCTGAACACCGGCTATCGTAACGGTAAATGGAACGGGGCGAGCCTGCGGATACACAAAGCTACCTGACAAAACTGTGGGCGCGGATCCGGGCAAAACTCCACCGGCAGGCGATTCGTCTGTTTGGCATCCGCGTTGCTGAACCCCACCATGACGGTACGCCTCACTGGCACATGCTGATGTTCATGCTGCCCGAAAACGTTGAGCGCGTTCGCCGCATTATGGAGGAATACACACAGGAGGAAGACGCTTTTGAACTGCAAAGCGATAACGTCAGAAAAGCTCGCTTTCACGCTGAAGCTATAGACCCGCAAAAGGGCAGCGCCACCGGTTATATCGCTAAATACATCTCCAAGAATATCGACGGCTATGCCCTTGATGGCGAGACAGATAACGAAAGCGGCGAGTTGCTTAAAGTGACTGCATCTGCTGTTTCGGCCTGGGCGGCGCGCTGGCATATCCGTCAGTTTCAGTTTATCGGCGGTGCACCGGTGACTGTCTACCGTGAGCTGCGCCGTTTGACTGATACGCAGGCCGCGCACGGTCTGAGCGTAGAATTTGCGGCAGCGCATGACGCCGCGGACGCCGGAGACTGGGCAGGATACGTCAATGCACAGGGAGGACCGTTTGTTCGTCGGGATGCGTTGCAGGTGCGCACGCTGTATGAGCCCCGTGCCGAATACAATCAGTACGGCGAAGAACGTGTCTGTATTCGCGGCGTTTACGACGCCGCACTCGGCCCGGGCTCGCCGATTTTGACCCGGCTCACGCAGTGGAAAATTGTGCCGAAGCGTGCCGTTGATTTGGCCGTTGACCTTAACGGCACCGCTGCGCGTTCTTGGAGTTCTGTCAATAACTGTACGGTGAGCGACGTCTCTCAACCCCTCAGCCGGCGTGCGAGACGCGCGTTAGCCGCACGCATAACCCTCCCCAGACCGGTTGCAAAGACTCCCTTTGTCTATGAAAAGGATCCGCAGAACGGAGTGGCAGGGAGAGTGATTGATGAGATACGGCTCGCCACCGGAATATCGATCAGCCGGGGGGAAGCCCTGCATCTTATGGCGGGGGGCATTAGCCGTTTTAACGACAAATGGTGCCGGGGATCTGCAGACGGATCGCTATTTCCTGCGGCACCGTCTTATCAGCAAAAGGCCCGGAAAATCCTTGAACGTATAAGGTATTTAACGCATCTGATAAGCAAAAGGATTCGCTAATCTTCATCGATATCATGTACATACCTCGCATGGTTCTGATTTTTTGCTTCACTCTTTTTATGAATACATGCTACTGTATGTTTATACAGTATCTCGTGGTGGAGGTTGTGTGGACAGAGAGTTGAACGAGCAAGTCATGATTGAACGCGTCGAGATGATTGCGCGGCTGACGACAGAAGGAACGTGTCAGGAAAGAGATCGTGAAATTGCCCTGAATTTGATCGCTGAGATTGCGAGAGGAAATTTAATCAGGAACAACGCGTTTACCGTGGTTTTCTCGGCATCACCCGTTCCGGACAGAATCAAAAAAGAGGCCAGCGTGCGGGTGAACATTACCCTGGATAAGGATCAGCTTATTGGTCCGTCCGTCGTGGAGGCGTTTCAGGACGAATTAACCGCAGGATAAGATCCGTGTTTCCGTCAACGCTGGTTACCGTCAAAAAAGGATCCATGACCGGCGTGGAGTTGCAGGGGATTGAAAGAGAGGCCGATCGCGAAGCGCTGGACAATATCCTCCGGGAAGTCTGGGAAGACGAGAGCTGGCGCTAGGCCCTCTGCCATCTCGCGGGCAGTCTGTTGTGTCCGCGATTGTCCATCCTGCAGTGATAGCAAAAGGGCGCAGCGCTGGAAACTCAACGGTACCTGGAAATCCGGATGTTGGGAGCGTCTGATGAAAATCTATGCAATGCAGGGGGACACGCTTGATGCCATCTGTGCCCGTTATTATGGGCGCACGGCAGGGGTGGTTGAAACCGTTCTGAACGCCAATTCTGGCCTCGCGGAGTTGGGGGTCATCTTACCTCATGGCACGCCGATAGACATGCCAGAGGTTGATAGCGCACCGACTAAAGAATCAGTGAACCTATGGACTGAGTCTTGAGAAAATCACCACGTTTATCGCCTACTGGCTGGCCGTAGCGCTGGCCTGGTTCGGGGCGATGTCTCCTGAAAAAGTCGCGCTATACGTGGGAAGCCTCTGCGCCATTTTTACCGCGCTGACGAATTACTGGTTTAAGCGGAAAACCTATCGCTATCTGACCTCTCTTGGACTCGATAAGAAGAGTATTCGTGAACTCAATCATTAAGCGTTGCAGCGCCGCGGGCGTACTGGCCCTGGCGGTGCTGATGCCTGACTTCCGGTTACTGAACACCTCACCGGAGGGGTTGGCGCTCATTGCTGATCTCGAAGGGTGTCGCCTGTCGCCTTATCGTTGCAGTGCGGGCGTATGGACATCAGGCATTGGCCATACGTCAGGCGTCGTGCCGGGACGGGAAATTACAGAGCGTGAGGCGGCAGCGAACCTTGTTGCCGACGTGATGAACGTTGAAAGACGGCTGGCGGTATGCGCACCGGTGGAGATGCCGCCCCGTGTCTATGATGCGCTGGTGAGTTTTGCCTTTAACGTTGGAACAGGGGCTGCCTGCCGTTCCACGCTGGTGTCATTCATTAAGCGTAAACAGTGGCCGCAGGCGTGCAATCAGCTTACCCGCTGGGTGTACGTCAATGGGGTCAAAAATGCCGGACTGGAAAACCGTCGAGCTCGTGAGAAGGCCTGGTGCCTGAAGGGGAAGCCATGAAACCTCTTCTGCTGGTACTGGCCGTTCTGCTGGCCATCACGCTGTGGTTTCGTCATGACAACGTGAACCTGTCCCGCTCTCTTGCTAAAGCCAACCAGATCGCCCGCGATCAAAAAAACACTATCAACACGCTGCTTCAGCAGTTATCCGAAGCACAGCGGATTGCCAGGTCGAACGAGGATGCGCAGGTCAGGCTCCGCGAGGACCTTGCTGCCGTCGGCGAGGAGATGGCACGACGCGAAGCGGCTATCGGGAAATGGGTAAATGAAAATGAAGAGTTACGCCGCTGGTATAACGCTCAGCTGCCTGATGCTGTGCGCAGGTTGCACACCCGCGCCGCCTGCGCCTCCGCAGCACATTGTTTACAACGCCTGCCCGAAGGTGAGCGCCTGTCCGATGCCGGGAAGTGAGCCCATCACCAACGGCGATCTCAGTGCTGATATTCGTCGGCTTGAGCATGCCTTATCGCCTGCGCGCTGCAGGTCGAAACCATAAAAGACTGTCAGGATAAACTCGATGCACAAACTCAACAGCCTGCGTCAGGCATTAATTGACGCCGTTCCCCAACTGAACGATCACCCTGATCATCTGCAGATGTCGGTGGGGAGCGGAAATATTGACGCCCGCCTCGCGTCCTCGCTCTCCTTTGAAAAAAAGTATGAACTGAAAGCGAATATCAGTAGCTTCGCCGGCGACAGCGAGGGGGTCTTCGTCCCGGTACTGGCCTGGCTGCGTGAAAACCAGCCAGATATTTTTACCCTCGATGACGGGCGAAAAAACGGGTTTCTCTTTGGCGTCACTTTCAACGACGATGGTACGGTGAATATCAGCTTTAGCCTGCAGCTCACCGAGCGCATTCTTGTTTCGCAGGAGCAGGGAACGTTGCATGCCACCTATTCCCCGGAGCCGCCGTTGCCAGAGCCCGTCACACGTCCGCTGGAGCTGTACATCAACGGTGAACTGGTCAGCCAGTGGAAAGCGTAAGTTCACCGCGCTGATGGCTGTCCAGCCATCAGCGTGAACGATTGTTGTTTCATCCCGCATAAAACCCCGTCTCGTTGCTGCCGATCCCCCTGAAGCATTCTCTTCTCATGAATACACTCACTTCCATGCACGGTATCGCTCGCGCGATCCGTAACCTGATTCGTATCGGTGTTGTCACCGATGTTGACCTCAACAGAGGCTCTGCCGCGTCCAGTCCGGAGGGATGAAAACCACCTGGCTGAACTGGCTGACCTGTCGCGCCGGCCGTTCGCGCGTGTGGTGGGCGCCGTCCGAGGGAGAACAAGTGCTGCTGCTGGCCATCGGCGGTGAGCTTGATACCGCCTTCGTGCTGCCAGGTATCTTTTCCGATGACCACCCGGCGCCGTCAGGTTCCCCTGACGCACTCCACGTCTCGTTCCTGATGGGGCGGTTATCGAGTACGAGCCCGGGAGCGGAGCACTCACGGCCACAGGCATTAAAACGGCTGACATTACAGCCTCTGAATCACTCACCGCCACCGTACCGGTGGTCCTGGTGAAGTCTGAGACGCGCATCACCCTGGATACACCTGAGGTGGTGTGTACCAACAAGCTAATTACCGCCTCTCTTGAAGTGCAGAAGGGCGGGGTAATGGCCGGCAATATTGAGCATTCCGGCGGTAAATTTACCTCCAATGGGGTGCAGGTGGACAACCATGCTCACGGCAGTGTGCAAAGCGGCGGAAGCTGGACTAAGGGGACGCAATGACGGTGCGCTACAGGGGAATGAACAGTCAGACCGGGCTCAGCATTTCAGAGGCTGAACATATCAGACAAAGCGTGCGGGACATTCTGGTTACGCCGATTGGCTCGCGGGTGATGCGCCGCGAGTACGGTTCACTGCTGGCGGCAATGATCGACAGGCCGCAGAGTCCGGCGCTGCGCCTGCAAATCATGGCCGCATGTTACTCCGCTATCCAGAAATGGGAGCCGCGGATCAGCCTGACGGCCATCACTTTCGAACGTTCGGAGAATGACGGGACGCTGTATGTCGATCTCACCGGCACCCGCCAGACCTCCGGACATTCCTTTTCAATCACTATTTCATTGAGTTAAACGCTATGGCTATTGTTGATCTGAGCCAGCTCGCCGCGCCGGATGTCGTGGAGGAGGTGGATTACGAAACGCTGCTGGCAGAACGAAAGGCCACTTTTGTCTCGCTCTATCCTGAAGAAGAGCAGGAGGCAATTGCACGAACGCTGACGCTTGAGTCGGAACCGATTGTGAAACTGCTGCAGGAAAATGCGTATCGGGAAGTTATCTGGCGCCAGCGTGTTAACGAAGCCGCACGTGCGGTCATGCTGGCCTACGCCACCGGTAGCGATCTCGACCAGCTTGGTGCTAACGCTAACCTTGCGCGTCTGGTGATAACGCCTGCCGACGACACGACGTTTCCGCCCACGCCGGCTGTGATGGAGTCTGACACCGACTTTCGTTTGCGCATCCAGCAAGCCCGGAAGGGCTGAGCGTGGCGGGATCGACGGGGGCTTATCAGTTCCATGGTCGCAGCGCGGATGGCCGGGTGGCTGATATCTCTGTCATCAGTCCTCAGCCTGCGAACGTTACCGTCTCCGTGCTGTCTCGGGAGAATAACGGCGTGGCGTCTGAAGAGCTGCTGGCCATTGTGCGCAACGCGCTGAACGATGAGGACGTCAGGCCCGTTGCCGATCGTGTGACCGTTCAGTCCGCCAGCATTGTCGACTACCGCATTGCGGCTTCTCTTTTCCTCTTCCCAGGTCCCGAAAGCGAGCCAGTGCTCAACGCGGCAAGGGGCCGGCTGCAGGCTATATAACGGCACAGCACCGGCTCGGGCGGGATATTCGTAAGTCCGCCATTTACGCTGCACTGCATGTTGAGGGTGTACAACGCGTCGAACTGACCGCGCCTGCGGCCGATATTGTGCTTGATGAAACTCAGGCTCATGGTGCAGCCAGTACAGCGTAACCGTTGGGGGAAACGATGAGTAATGCCCGATTGTTACCGGTGGGGTCGTCGCCGCTTGAGGTCGCGGCGGCGCGCGCCTGTGCCGACATTGAGAATACCCCCGTCCCGCTTCGTCACCTCTGGAATGCCGACACCTGTCCGGCAAATCTGTTGCCCTGGCTGGCGTGGGCGTTTTCGGTTGACCGCTGGGATGAAAACTGGCCGGAGGCTACCAAGCGCGATGTTATCCGCAATGCATGGTTTATCCATGCACATAAAGGAACGATCGGCGCAGTACGCCGCGTGGTGGAGCCACTTGGCTATCTGATCAACGTGACGGAGTGGTGGCAAACCAACGACCCGGCAGGCACGTTTCGCCTGGACATTGGCGTGCTGGAAACCGGCATCACCGAAGAAATGTATTACGAAATGGAGCGGCTTATTGCTGATGCAAAGCCTGCCAGCCGACATCTTATCGGCCTCAATATCATTCAGGATGTTCCGGGCTATCTCTATACCGGTGCCCTGAGCTATGACGGCGACATCATCACGGTTTACCCCGGATAAGTGAGAGCACAATGACAGTGAAGTATAAAACGGTTATCACCAAAGCCGGCGCCGAAAAACTGGCTGCCGCAACCGTCCCGAACGGGAAGAAAGTGAATTTTACGGCAATGGCGGTGGGTGATGGCGGCGGGCAACTCCCGACGCCAAATGCCAGCCAGACGAAACTCATCAATGAGGTCTGGCGTCATGCGCTGAACAAAATCAGCCAGGACAAAAAAGAATAAAAATTATGTCGTGGCGGAGCTGCTGATCCCTCCTGAGATCGGCGGGTTCTGGATGCGTGAAATGGGGCTCTATGATGATACCGGGACGCTGATTGCTGTCGGCAATATGGCTGAAAGTTACAAACCTGCACTCGCTGAAGGATCGGGACGTGCGCAGACTGTGCGTATGGTCATCATGGTGAGTGATATCGCTTCGGTTGAACTCTCTATTGATTCTTCAACGATTATGGCAACGCAGGAATATGTTAACGAGAAGCTGACGGAGCATGAGTTATCACGCCGACATCCGGATGCCTCTCTGACGGCAAAAGGATTTACCCAGCTCAGCAGTGCAATTGACAGTATGTCAGAGATACTTGCGGCTACGCCGAAAGCGGTAAAGGTAGCCTACGATCTGGCGAACGCGAAGTATACAGCAGCTGATGCAACTACGGTGCGAAAGGGGATAGTCCAACTAAGTAGCATGACTGATAGTGTCTCTGAGGCGTTAGCGGCGACGCCGAAGGCAGTAAAGAGCGTCAGCGATGAAATAGTTAAACTTAAAGAAAGCCTCGGTACCGCATCAAAAGCAAATGTTGTTACATCCCTGATTGATTCTACATCAGGTCGCCTCCCTGTTGTTGGTTGGATGGGACTGGGAGGGATTAGAGATACCAGGGTCTCAGAAGAGAATTTTTCATCATTCTGGCGTGATACCACTATCGGAAAATCAGGCATCACTATTCCCTATGATGGTACTCCAACGATTTCTTATCTTGCGGTAGATGCTGCTAATCAACACGCCTACGTGGGGCGTAGAAAAGGAAATGAGGCTATTTCTTGGGTAAAACTATATAGCGAATTTAATAAACCAATGTCTCAGGATGTATTCGGGACGGCAATGGGGATAGGTGGAGGAGCAGACCTTAACGCTTACACCGCGCCGGGGCTTTATTACCAGCCAGCAAATGTTCAGGCACAAAGCGGTAAAAACTATCCTGAGACTGTCCGAGCAGGTTCAGCTTACGAGATATACAAACATGCTGGTATCACTCAGATTTACCGTGTTTATAGTAATTCTCGGTCTTATATACGCACCTTATATAATGGAGTCTGGTCAGCCTGGACAAAACAGTACGATGCTGCAAATAAACCGTCTGCAGATGATGTTGATGCAGTATCTGCCGTAAACGGTGGAACATTCAGGAAATTAGTTAGCTTCAATGAAGGTCTGGAGGTTAGAAGTCGCACAGGAATTGTTAGCGGTAATGATGCCGCCAGTTTTGATAGTGCCAATATGATTTTGAAATCATGGTATGGCATTGGTTTTTATTCAACGCTGTTAGATTCTGTTGGAAAAGAAACTGGAATGACAGGGTATATCAATACTCGTAATGGCCTTTTGCAAATGAAAGGTCAGATTATTCCGGGGGATTATGGTAATTTTGATAGTCGATTTATTAGGCTGGCTGGGAGTCAAAATATATCGGGAATTCTGCGTAGTTCTTCCGAATATCAATCAACGTCAGCTAATAGTTACCGTTCTGTTTACGGAAACTATGGCACTTTCTGGCGAAATGATGGTGCCAATTTATATTTGATGGTTACTAATGCAGGTGATCAATACGGTGCATATAATGATCTTCGACCACTCGCGATAAATCTGGCTTCGGGTTATCCAACAATGAGCAGATTGGCCCTTAGCGACTACACCAACTTTGATGCTCGTTATTACACTAAAAGTCAGTCAGACGCAGGCTATATGCCAAAAGTTTCCGCTTATACAAAAGCTGAAAGCGACGCTCGTTATCAGACAAAAGGAAACTATATAACTGGAGTGCGTTTTGGGGCATCTGCTGAATATAATGAGCGCGGAAACACTGAGCGTATGACTGGTGGTGTGATGACATCTTTTGCTGATCGGGGAAGCTCAAATTACTGGATTCGTCTTCGTCCGTTGCAGTATCAGATTAATGGCGGCGCATGGGTTACTGCGGCCTACGCATAAGGATAATTAATATGATGTTAATGAAAAACTTCACTGCAACAACAAAACAACTCGATGGCGTTTCCATTATGGTATTTATCGATGAGGATGGAAATGATTGGTATAAATCACAGGGTGAATTTTCGACTACAACTCTGAAATTTATGTTTGACGAGAAAGGTAATGTTGTTGCTGCATCATGGGATGCTTCCATGCTAGCCCCAGAGAATTTGTCGGTTTCGGAAATCGAAAAAAAAGCGTGCCGGTTAATTTTTTCGAGCCGGGAAAACGCTGGGTATATGATGGTGAAAAAATCACCCCGTTTGTTTATTCGCAGGAAGAACTGCATCAACAGGCCAAAGACCAACTCGATCGCTTACTCAGCGACGCAAGGGAAAAAATAGTTATCCCTCAGACCAAATTAATGGCCGGTAGAACACTGACTGATTCACAGTTAAAGGAGTTAAACACCTGGCTCGATTATATTGACGAACTAGAAGCATGTGATATCACCGTAAGACCTGTAAATTTTCCTGAAACCCCGCAGTAATTAGCTTGTAAACCCGGAATGACCCCAAACCCTCCATCCGGAGGGTTTTTCGTTTGTTGTGTAATCCTTTCTCCAACCCCAATACGTCGCATCAATCGTGCGCGCCACAGACAATAGCCTCACCACTAAACGAAGGAGTTAAACGGATGGGCGACTATCATCACGGCGTGGAAGTCATCGAAATCAACGATGGCACCCGCACCATTTCCACCGTCTCGACGGCAATCATCGGCATGGTCTGTACGGCCAGCGATGCGGACGACAAGACATTCCCTTTAAACGAGCCTGTGCTCATTACCAACGTGCAAACCGCGATTGCGAAAGCCGGGAAAATGGGGACGTTGTCCGCTTCCCTGCAGGCGATTGCCGATCAGTGTAAACCGGTTGTTGTTGTCGTACGTGTCGCTGAAGGCACCGCTGATACCGCTGAGGAAGCACAGAAAGAGACTATCTCTAATATCATCGGTACAACCGATGAAAACGGTAAATATACCGGTCTGAAAGCGCTCCTTACCGCGAAAACGGTCACTGGCGTTAAGCACGTATTCTCGGTGTTCCGGGGCTGGATTCTCAGGAAGTGGCGACCGCGTTAGCTCCATGTGCCAGAGCCTGCGCGCGTTTGGCTATGTCAGTGCATGGGGTTGTAAAACCATTTCAGCCGTTATCGATTACCGCAAAAACTTCAGTCAGCGCGAGCTGATGGTGATTCACCCTGATTTTCTGGCGTGGGATACCACCACCAACACGACGACCCACGCCTGGGCCACCGCACGTGCTCTCGGCCTGCGCGCCAAAATCGACCAGACGATTGGCTGGCACAAAACCCTGTCCAACATCGGCGTTAACGGTGTCACAGGTGTAAGCGCCTCCGTGTCCTGGGATCTGCAGGAACAAGCGACCGATGCGAACCTGCTTAACCAGGCCGGCGTCACCACGCTTATTCGTAACGACGGCTTCAAATTCTGGGGCAACCGTACCTGTTCAGACGATCCGCTATTCGTCTTTGAAACTACACCCGTACCGCGCAGGTGTTGGCCGATACCATGGCCGAAGCACACGCATGGGCAATGGATAAACCCATTACGCCAACGCTCATCCGCGACATCGTTTCCGGTATCAATGCCAAATTCCGTGAGCTGAAAACCAACGGCTATATCGTTGATGGCGCTTGCTGGTATGACCCGGAATCAAATGATGCATCGACCCTGAAAGCGGGGAAATTGTACATCGATTACGACTACACCCCTGTCCCGCCGCTGGAGAACCTGACCCTGCGCCAGCGCATCACCGATACCTATCTGGCAGACCTGTCCGATTCGGTTAACAGCTAAGGAGCTGAAGCATGGCGTTACCACGCAAACTTAAATATCTGAACATGTTCAACGATGGCCTGAGCTATATGGGCGTTGTTGAGTCTGTCACCTTACCGAAGCTCACCCGCAAACTGGAGAAGTATCGCGGCGGCGGTATGCCGGGCTCGGTCTCCGTCGACCTCGGCCTGGACGATGATGCCTGGCGCTTGAGTGGACCATTGGCGGTCTGCCGGACGTCGCGCTGTGGGCACAGTATGCCTCTCCGGGCGCGGACAGCGTGCCTCTGCGTTTTACCGGCTCCTTCCAGCGTGACGACACGGGCGAAATCTCCGCCGTCGAAATCGTCATGCGAGGCCGTCATAAAGAGTTTGATGGTGGTGAAAACAAGCAGGGCGAGAGCGGCACCACCAAGATGTCCACCGAGTGCGCTTACTACCAGCTGACCATCGATGGCAAAGAGATCATCGAAATTGACATCATCAACATGGTGCTGAAAGTCGACGGCGTCGATCGTCTGGCGGAACACCGTAAGGCGATTGGCCTGTAAACCTTTAACCGGCCGGGACTGCGGCCGGTAAGTTAACTTTCTGAAGAGTAACGAAATGGAAAATATCAACGAGACCGTCATTAACGAAAGCGAAAACCCGAACACCATTACGCTCGACACCCCCGTTCTGCGCGGCGAGCAAAAAATCGAAAAGGTGACCGTCGCAAAACCTAACGCGGGGACCCTGCGTGGGGTATCGCTGGCGTCGCTGGCACAATCTGACGTCGATGCGCTGATTAAAGTGCTGCCGCGAATGACCTCGCCGGCCCTGACTGAGCATGAGATTGCGCGTCTGGATGCTTCCGATCTGCTCTCTTTTGCGGGCAAGGTGATCGGTTTTTGTCACCGGCTTCGGCTCGCTAAAATTTCCCGAAAACCTGTCGGTCGATGATCTGATGGCGGATATCGCGGTGATCTTTCACTGGCCGCCGTCAGAGCTGTACTCGCTGAGCATGACCGAACTCCTTATATGGCGCGAAAAGGCGCTGCAGCGAAGCGGAAACTACCATGAGTAATAATGTCAGACTTCAGGAGTTGCTTAAGGCAGTCGACCGGGCAAGCCGACCGCTTAACGCTATCCAGAACGCCAGTCTCTCTCTCGCGGCCAGTATCCGCGATTCTGAGGCGGCGTTGCGCGCGCTTGATGAACAGGCGGGCCGCATTAACGGCTTCAGAAAAGCCAACGAACAACTCGCCGTGACGGGGCAGTCTCTTGCCCGGGCGAAACAGCAGACCGCGGAGCTGGCGCTCCAGCTCAAAAACACCCAGAACCCAACCCGTGACCAGGCGGATGCGCTGGCGGCAGCCCGCCAATCTGCCGCCGCGCTTAAGCTTGAGTACAACAATTTACGCCAGTCGGTGCAGCGCCAGCGCGGTGAGCTGGCGCAGGCAGGGATTAATACGCGCACGCTGTCGTCAGATGAGCGTCGTTTAAGACAGGGTATCAGCGAAAAAACGCTACAACTAAATCGACATAAAGAGGCGCTTGCCAGGGTCAATCAGCAACAGGAGCGGCTTAATACCGTTCAGAACCGCTACGAGTCTGGCAAACGTGTTGCCGCGGGTGTGCAGCAGTTTGCTAATGCGAGCGCAGGAATGGCAAAGGCGGGCTTTAATCAGACGTCCCGCTTTATTGCCCCAGGCATCCGTTTTGAAAAGCAGATGTCTGCCATACAGGCAAGCCTGGGTCTGCAGAAGGGGGATACCAGGCTGGAGGCCATTCGCCAGCAGGCACGGGATGTCAGCGTCAGTACAGGAACCTCTACAGATGTGGTCACCCGGGCGCAGGGCGAGCTGGCCCGATCAGGCTATGACGCCGACGGGGTGGTGGCCGCCACTGTGCCGACGGTTAACCTCAGCCTCGCAGGGAATATTGATGCCGCAAAAGCGGTCGACATCATCCGCAGCACGCAGGCCTCGTTTAACCTGGCGAATACGGATGTTGAACGCGTTGCAGATGTCCTTACCCGCGGTTTCACTGCGTCCAATACCAGTCTCACCGAACTGAGTACCGCCGTTGCATCCGCCGCACCTGCCGCCGGAGAAGCCGGCGCCAGCCTTGAGGAGACCACCGCGCTGCTTGGTATTCTGATGGAAAAGGGGATGAAAGGTGCCGATGCCGGCGCAGAGGTTAGCGCCATGTTGAGCCGCCTGCAGACGCCGGATGGGCAGCGTTCTGCAGCGCTGAATGAACTGAAGGTGCAAACCCGGGATGGCGAGGGTAATCCACTGCCGACAGAGAATATCCTCAAGGCGATCTCTGCCTCATTCGAAAACAGCAAAATCGGTGCGGCTCAACAAACGGAATACCTGAAGGCCATTTTCGGTGCGGATGCGATGCAAGGCGCAGGCGTACTGGTTTCAGCGGCTGGGAATGGAACGCTGGATAACAAGCGCCAGACACTCCAGGGCGCGAGGGGGAGCACCGCGCTGACAGCCTCGGTTCAGGGCGATAACCTCGAGGGTGATATCAGCAAGTTCCAGGCTGCATTAAACGGCTGAGGATTGATGTCTTTGATAAGGCCGATGGTGCCCTGCGCACGCTGATCTCAACCGCGACCGGATGGCTTAGTACGCTCTCTCTCTGGGTCAATGCTAACCCTGCACTGACGCAAGCCCTGGTCAGCGTGGTTATGGGCGCACAAGCCTTTGCCGGTGTCCTGGGCACGCTAGGTATGGTGGTCGCCCCCATTGTGTCAGGCCTGAATCTGGTGATAACCGCTGCCGGGATGCTGGGCACGGTATTCAGCGTAGTGGGGGGGAGCATCATGACGGTGCTGGGCGCCCTGAGCTGGCCCGTTATTGCTCTCGGAGCGGCAATTGCCGCCGGCGCTTTACTGATTCTTAAATACTGGGAGCCATTAGCGCCTTCTTTGGCGGGGTGATTGAGGGGCTTTCTGCGGCCTTCGCGCCGCTGGGCGAGCTGTTCTCTCCGCTGTTACAGGCCTTTGGTTTCATTTCAGAAAAACTGGGCGGGATCTGGCAGTGGTTCATCGATCTGATTGCGCCGATTAAGGCGACGCAGGAAACGCTCGACAGCTGCAAAAATGTCGGCGTGGCGTTCGGTCAGGCGCTGGGAGATGCGCTAATGGCGCCGCTAAATCTCTTTAACAGCCTGCGCGGCAAGGCCAGCTGGCTGCTGGAGAAACTCGGCGTCATAAAAAAAGAGTCGGGCAATATCGACTCGGCTGTACCGAAAGAAGGCACCTCCTCTGCTGACGCCGGCAGTGCCTGGGACCCGGCGTCACCTGTTTACAGCGGCTTCATGGGATACCAGCCGATGGCAGCAGCGGGAGGACGTTCTTACATCGATCAGAGTAAAAGTGAATACAACTTCACGCTGCAGGGGAGCGCAGCCTCCGTAACGGATCTGACTCGTCAAATCCGGGAGGCTATAGAGAGCAGTGAGCAGGAAAAAGCGAGACGGCAGCAATCCAGCTTTATGTATGGTTAAGGAGAGAGAAAATGTTAATGGTGCTGGGTCTGTTTGTCTTTGAACGACGAACCTTACCGTATCAGTCAATGGTATTTACAAAAGACTACCGCTGGGCATCCAACGAACGCATCGGGAAACCCAAAGCCTGGCAGTACCTTGGCGAAGGTGAGACATCCTTTAACCTTTCCGGATTACTTTACCCGGAGCTCACGGGAGGGCGGATTTCTCTCAAGGCGGTTGAGCTGATGGCGAATGAAGGGCGGGCATGGCCGTTGATAGACGGTACCGGCATCATTCACGGCATGTTTATCATTGAGAAAGTCACGCATACGCATTCGGATTTTTACAGCGATGGCACTGCCCGGAAAATTGATTTTACCTGTACTGAAACGCGTGGATGAATCGCTGATGACGACGTTGGCGACCTGAGAACGCAGGCCTCAGAGCTGGTGGAAAGCGCACGTAATAGCATTGGAGGGCTGGTGGGATGATCACCGAAATGAATATCCGGGCAGGTGGGAAAATCGCCCCTGATTTTATGCTTAAGCTTGACGAGCGCGATATCACGCAAAATTTCAGCCATCGTCTTATCAGTTGACCATGACCGACAAACGTGGGCTGGAAGCCGATCAGCTGGATATTCTACTGGATGATTCCGACGGGTTGTTAGACCTGCCTGCCCGGGGGGCAAGACTGTCCTTATGGCTGGGATGGGAAGGAACACCGCTCCAGCCGAAAGGGGACTTTACGATAGATGCGATTGAATTCCGGGGCACGCCGGACACGCTGACCATCCGAGGATGCAGCGCCGATTTTCGTGGGAAGCTCAACGTGCGGCGCGAACAGTCGTGGCATGACACGACGATCGGCGCGATAGTCAACACCATTGCTCAGCGTAACCGGTTTACCGCCAGCGTCGGGGCGGGACTTGCATCCATCGCCATTTCTCATATCGATCAGTCTCAGGAGACTGACGCGGCGTTTCTCTCCCGCCTGGCCGAACGTAATGGTGCATTTGTTTCAATCAAAGCCGGGAAGGTTATTTTTATGAAAGCGGGCCATGCCGTGACGGCCAGTGGCACACCGCTTCCCTTAATGATGATTGAACGTGGGGATGGCGATCGGCACCTTTTTTCCGTCGCTGACCGTGAAAATTATTCCGGCGTGACGGCAAAATGGCTGCAAACGCGTGACCCAAAACAACAAAATACTCAATTGAGTATTAATCGTCAGCCCGGGGGGCAGCCGACAGAAGGACTACAGCACCCGGATGCCGCTGCACCGGTAGCGGGAGCAGGAGGCAAGGCAGAGAAGCCGCAAGAGAGGCTGGTGGGGTCGGCGGAAAACGTTTTTGAGCTCACCACGGTTTATGCCTCTGAAGAGCAGGCGCTCAGGCTGCGGAGGCGAAGTGGCGCGCGCTTCAGCGGGGTACCGTGAATTTTTCTATCCAGCTGGCGCTGGGACGCGCCGATCTGTATCCCGAAACGCCGGTGCTGGTCAACGGCTTTAAACGGGTCATTGACGAGCAGGCGTGGATTATCAACGAGGTGGTTCATACTCTCAGCGAGAGTGGATTTACCACGCAACTTAAGCTTGAGCTGAACGTCGCGGATGAAAAATTTTCTATCGGAAATGAGTAATTTATTTGCTAATGGTTTCTTTTTGGGTATTATTAATTCACAAATTGTGAATTATGTGGAGGGGTACATGTTTCATTGTCCTAAGTGCAAGCATTCCGCGCATGCGCGTACCAGTCGCTATTTAAGTGAAAATACCAAAGAGCGCTATCACCAGTGCACCAATGTGGACTGCAGCTGTACGTTCGTGACGATGGAGTCCGTGGAGCGTCTGATTGCGACACCTGGCGCCGCTGAGCGTGTCCGAACGGCTTCGCAGACCCATGGTTAGCGACTGCGCCACCGGCTCAAAAAAACCAATAAAAAAGCCACTCAATCGAGTGGCTTAATCATTTGATTCTACAGCTAAATTTGGTGGCCCCTGCTGGACTTGAACCAGCGACCAAGCGATTATGAGTCGCCTGCTCTAACCACTGAGCTAAGGGGCCGTGGCGGTGAATTATAGAGGAACTCCCTTCAGCAATCCAGCCATTCACACCTGCCTGCTGTTTTTATAAACAATGCATAATCAATCCTTTATACTTCCATAAAGATGTATCAATGGGAGTAGAGATGATCAACGATATTCTGGCTCCGGGCTTGCGGGTGGTGTTTTGCGGGATTAACCCGGGAAAGTCCTCGGCGCACACCGGTTTTCACTTTGCCCATCCGGGGAATCGCTTCTGGAAGGTTATCTATCAGGCCGGGTTTACCGACAGGCTACTGAAGCCTGAAGAGGAGCAGCACCTGCTGGATACGCGCTGCGGGATTACCATGCTGGTCGAGCGGCCCACGGTACAGGCGAGTGAGGTGAACCTGCATGAACTGCGCAGCGGTGGGCGGGAGCTGATTAAGAAGATTGAAGATTATCAGCCGGCAGCGCTGGCCATCCTGGGCAAGCAGGCTTACGAACAGGCGTTCAGTCAGCGCGGTGCGCAGTGGGGCAAACAGGCCATCACTATTGGCGTCACGCAGGTGTGGGTGCTACCGAACCCGAGCGGGCTTAACAGGGCTACGCTGGATAAGCTGGTGGAGGCGTATCGGGAACTGGATGAGGCCCTGGTTGTGCGTGGGCTGTAGGGCGGTGTTTCCTTGTTCCTGAGGGGCGGAGAAAATGCAAAAAAAAAGCTCCCCAAAGGGAGCTTTTTCACTGACAGGATCGATTAATCGTCCAGGAAGCTACGCAGTACTTCAGAGCGGCTTGGATGGCGCAGTTTACGCAGCGCCTTCGCTTCGATCTGACGGATACGTTCGCGGGTAACGTCGAACTGTTTACCCACTTCTTCCAGCGTATGGTCGGTGTTCATATCGATACCGAAACGCATACGCAGCACTTTTGCTTCACGGGCGGTCAGGCCAGCCAGAACGTCGTGCGTTGCAGCACGCAGGCTCTCGGTCGTCGCAGAGTCCAGCGGCAGCTCGAGGGTGGTATCCTCGATGAAATCACCCAGATGCGAATCTTCATCATCACCGATTGGTGTTTCCATGGAGATTGGCTCTTTGGCGATCTTCAGCACTTTACGGATCTTGTCTTCCGGCATCAGCATGCGCTCAGCCAGCTCTTCCGGCGTTGGCTCGCGGCCCATCTCTTGCAGCATCTGGCGGGAGATACGGTTGAGCTTGTTGATGGTCTCAATCATATGCACCGGAATACGGATGGTGCGCGCCTGATCCGCGATAGAGCGGGTGATAGCCTGACGGATCCACCAGGTAGCATAGGTGGAGAACTTATAACCACGACGGTATTCAAACTTATCAACCGCTTTCATCAGACCGATGTTGCCTTCCTGAATCAGATCCAGGAACTGCAGGCCACGGTTGGTGTACTTCTTGGCGATAGAGATAACCAGACGCAGGTTCGCTTCAACCATCTCTTTCTTCGCACGGCGGGCTTTCGCTTCACCGATGGACATACGACGGTTGATGTCTTTAACCTGCTCAATGGTCAGGCCGGTCTCTTCTTCAATCTGATGCAGTTTCTGCAGGCCGCGGAACACGTCTTCTTTCACGTCATGCAGTTTTTCAGACCACGGCTTGTTCATCGCGATAGCCGCGTTGAACCAGGTTTCGCTGGTTTCGTTGCCGGTGAAGAGGGTGATGAAGTTCTTCTTCGGCATTTTGCACTGCTCAACGCACAGTTTCATGATGATGCGTTCCTGGGTACGTACGCGATCCATCATCACGCGCATGCTGTTAACCAGGTAGTCGAACTGTTTAGGCACCAGACGGAACTGTTTGAAGACTTCAGACAGTTTCAGGATCTCTTCCTGTGCGGCTGCGTGGCTGCGACCTTTTGCTTTGATGGTGTCACGCGTGACTTCGTACTGGGTACGCAGCTCGGCAAACTTCTCGCGCGCCAGTTCCGGGTCGATGCTGTTGTCATCATCGGCGGTGTCGTCGTCGGCATCTTCCTCATCTTCGTCTTCGTCATCATCCATCTCTTCCTGAGACAGTTCAGAACCCACGTGAGTGGCGGTCGGTGCCATATCTTCTTCAGCGTTCGGGTCGACAAAACCGGTGATCAGGTCAGACAGGCGCGCTTCTTCCGCTTCAACACGATCGTACTGCTCCAGCAGATAGGTGATCGCTTCAGGGTATTCGGCAACCAGAGCACTGAACCTGGTTGATCCCGTCTTCGATGCGTTTCGCGATGTCAATTTCGCCTTCGCGGGTCAACAGTTCAACGGTACCCATTTCGCGCATGTACATGCGGACCGGGTCAGTGGTACGCCCGATTTCAGATTCCACGCTGGACAGGACCTGTGCAGCAGCTTCTTCCGCATCTTCGTCAGTGTTGTTGGAGGTTTCAGCCAGCAACAGATCATCGGCATCAGGTGCTTCTTCCATCACCTGAATACCCATGTCATTGATCATTTGGATGATGTCTTCGATTTGATCTGAATCGACGATATCTTCCGGCAGATGGTCATTGACCTCGGCATAGGTCAGATAGCCTTGCTCCTTACCGCGTTGGACAAGAAGTTTCAGCTGTGACTGCGGGTTTTGCTCCATAAGACGGTATCCACACTTAATTCGTTTGATTGGTGTCGGCGATGGGGCTGCCAACCTTTAAAGCGAGGGCGTACTTATATTTGTGCCGCTGCCTCTCAGTGCGGCTGCCGGGGGCTTCCCGATCGATATTCGGCACTTAAGCCGTTGAATTCATTTTTTTGCCAGCTCCTGGTTCAGCATCCAGAGTTCCCGGCGTTCTTCGCTGCTTAAGCCGTGTGTGCGCTCGCGAGCTATCAACTCTTCCTGGCGCAGCTCAAGCATCGAATCAAACATATGGTTGAGTGAGTCGGTGAACGTTTTTTCTGCAATGTCCTTATCTGCTATATCGTCCCACATCGACAGTTTTTCAAGGGTAGCAGCCTCTTTTGTGCCGCGATAATGTTCTAAAAGTTGTCCGGTGGTCAGACCTGGTTGAGACAAACAAGTGTTGACCAATTCTGAAAATAAGCCAAGCCCGGGCAATTTTTCGTGGTTCAAACCCGCCAGCGATGGCACTTGCGGAGCAAGTTCGGGGTTTTGAACCAGTAACCCTATCAGTATACGCATGGTTGTGCGTTTTAGCTGAGGCGCGGGACGAACCGCACCGTTTTCAGACTGTTTAGGCATTAAACGTTCAAGCTGGCTGTCATCCAGAATGCCGAGCTTGTTGCCTAGCTCCTGACGCAGATAGATGCGCAGCGTTTCGCCGGGCACCTGACTGATTAACGGCAGCGCAGCGTGCTGAGCTGCGCGCGCCCGTCAGGGGTACTCAAATCGACCTGCGGCATCAGGCTGTTAAACAAAAACGTGGAGAGCGGCTGAGCCTGCTCCATCCGCGCTTCAAACGCCGCTTTGCCCTCTTTACGCACCAGCGTATCCGGGTCTTCACCGTCGGGCAGGAACATAAAGCGTAACTGACGCCCGTCGGTCATATAAGGCAGTGCGGTTTCCAGCGCACGCCAGGCGGCGTCGCGCCCTGCACGGTCACCGTCGTAACAGCAGATGACATTGTTAGTCACCCTGTACAGCAGCTGAATGTGATCGGCTGTGGTCGAGGTGCCCAGAGATGCAACCGCATAGTTGATGTCGTACTGCGCCAGCGCGACGACATCCATATAGCCTTCGACGACCAGAAGGCGCGGAGGTTCCGCGTTATCCTTCAGCGCCTCATAAAGACCGTAAAGCTGGCGGCCTTTATGAAAAATATCGGTCTCCGGGGAGTTGAGGTACTTCGGCAGGGCATCACCCAGCACGCGACCACCAAAACCAATCACCCGCCACGCTTGTCGCGGATCGGGAACATCACCCGTTCGCGGAAGCGGTCGTAGCTTCGTCCCTGGTCATTGGTGACCAGCATGCCGGCATCGATAAGAGACTTACGATCTTCGCTATTGCCGCCAAAACGCTTTAACACGTTGTCCCAGCCGGGCGGGGCGTAACCAATAGCGAAACGCGCAATCACATCGTCACTCAGTCCGCGCGCTGTCAGGTACTGACGCGCAGGCTCAGCAGCAGCGTGCTTAAGAGACTGTTGATAAAACGAGTTCAGACCATCCATCAGTTGGTACAGCGTCTGCCGTTGATGGCGCTCGATCTGGCTTGGCCCACTGCCTGCTTCATACGGCACTTCAAGGTTGTGCATCGCCGCCAGCTCTTCGACGGTTTCAACGAACTCGAGCTTGTCGTAGTTCATTAAAAAATCGACAGCATTACCGTGAGCACCACAGCCGAAGCAATGGTAAAACTGCTTTTCACCGTTTACGGTGAAGGAGGGGGTTTTTTCGTTATGGAAAGGACAGCACGCATGGTAGTTCTTGCCCTGCTTTTTCAGCTTTACCCGCGCGTCGATGAGATCGACGATGTCGGTTCTGGCTAGCAGGTCATTGATGAATACGCGTGGGATTCGTCCGGCCATATGCCCCAAAAATTTTAGTAACTCATAAACGAAAACAAGCCGCGCATTCCTTCCGGAAGCACGGGCCTTACGACTACAACTCTGTCTGTCATTGAGGGCTGAGGCCCTCAATTGATTAGTACAGACGAGTACGGCGTGCGTTTTCGCGAGCCAGTTTCTTCGCGTGACGTTTCACAGCAGAAGCTTTAGCGCGCTTACGTTCGGTCGTTGGTTTTTCATAGAACTCACGACGACGAACTTCAGCCAGAACACCTGCTTTCTCGCATGAACGTTTGAAGCGACGCAGTGCAACGTCGAACGGCTCGTTTTCACGTACTTTAATTACCGGCATGTAACTCTCACCTTTGATAAATTCGGTTTGCCGCTGGCATCAACGCCAGCTTATTTCAAAATGGTGCGGAATTTTACTGCAAATGCTGCTGCTTTGTAAAGCACCGACGCGTTTTTGAAAGGGACTTTAATAAGGGTGAGGAGTATACACGAGGCTTCTTCCTGGGGCGAACAAAGTTTTACATCAATCCGCATTGGCCCTACACTGCGCGGTATTGAAACGAGGTAAAACAAGTCATGCGTGTACTGGGTATTGAAACATCCTGCGATGAGACCGGCATCGCATTTACGACGACGAAAAAGGGCTTCTTGCCAACCAACTGTATAGTCAGGTGAAATTACACGCTGACTACGGCGGCGTCGTGCCTGAACTGGCTTCTCGTGACCACGTGCGTAAAACGGTTCCCCTGATTCAGGCGGCGCTGAAAGAAGCCGGGTTGAGCTCTACTGATATTGATGCTGTAGCGTATACCGCAGGCCCGGGCCTGGTGGGTGCGCTGCTGGTCGGCGCAACGGTGGGCCGTTCGCTGGCATTCGCGTGGGATGTGCCGGCCATTCCGGTTCACCATATGGAAGGGCATCTTCTGGCGCCGATGCTGGAAGATAATCCGCCTGCGTTTCCTTTTGTGGCGCTGCTGGTTTCAGGTGGCCATACCCAGCTGATTAGCGTAACGGGGATTGGCAAGTATGAGCTGCTCGGCGAGTCCATTGACGACGCAGCCGGTGAGGCCTTCGACAAAACGGCCAAACTGCTGGGTCTGGATTATCCTGGCGGTCCGATGCTCTCGAAAATGGCATCGCAGGGCACGGAAGGGCGTTTCGTCTTCCCGCGTCCGATGACTGACCGTCCAGGGCTGGATTTCAGCTTTTCCGGTCTGAAAACCTTCGCGGCCAATACCATTCGCAATAATGACGATAGCGAGCAGACCCGTGCTGATATCGCCCGTGCGTTCGAAGACGCGGTGGTCGATACCCTGATGATCAAATGCAAACGCGCACTGGAAAAGACCGGCTTTAAGCGTCTGGTGATGGCCGGGGGCGTCAGCGCCAACCGCACGCTGCGTGCAAAACTCGCGCAGATGATGCAAAAGCGTGGCGGGGAAGTATTTTATGCCCGTCCGGAATTCTGTACCGATAACGGGGCGATGATCGCCTACGCGGGCATGGTGCGTCTGAACGCTGGCGCGACCGCCGATCTGAGTGTCTCTGTACGTCCACGCTGGCCGCTGGCGGAGTTGCCGGAGGCGTAATGCCTGACCCTCTCCCGCCAGGGAGAGGGGATTTAAACGGTTACACCCGCAACATCCCTTTCTCTTCCAGAAATATCACGATCGTCGCCAGTCCGTCGCCCGCCTTCAGATTGGTGAAGGTCCACGGGCGCTCGCCGCGCATGCGGTTGGTGTCACGTTCCATTACTTCCAGTGAGGCCCCCACATAGGGGGCCAGGTCGGTTTTGTTGATCACCAGAAAATCGGATTTGGTAATCCCTGGGCCGCCCTTACGCGGGATCTTCTCCCTTCAGCGACGTCAATCACATAGATCGTCAGGTCAGCCAGCTCCGGGCTGAAGGTGGCGCTCAGGTTGTCACCGCCGCTTTCAACGAAGATCAGTCCAGATTGCCAAACTTTTCGCTTAACGCTTCCACTGCCGCCAGGTTCATTGAGGCATCTTCGCGGATTGCGGTATGCGGGCAGCCGCCCGTCTCCACGCCCACGATGCGCTCTGGCTCAAGGCCCCCGCTTCGGTGAGAATGCGCTGATCCTCTTTGGTGTAGATATCGTTGGTCACCACTGCCAGGTGATAGGTGTCGCGCATTGCTTTGCAGAGTGCTTCCAGTAACGCGGTTTTGCCCGACCCCACCGGGCCGCCCACGCCCACGCGCAGGGGATGTTTGTAATCAGCCATGTTGTCTCCTCAGGAACGGAATAATCGTGAATATTGTGTTTCGTGGCGCGCAGAGGCGATGGCCGACAGCGGCGTTGCCGCACCCAGCGCGTCGTCGCCACGCAAAAAAGCCGGTTCAAGCCCGACTGCAAAGTGGTCGCTCAGGTTCGATAATCAGCTGCTGCGCCGTCTGTTGCCCGAACGGCACCGCTTGACGCCCGCCATGACCGCGCTCTCAATCCAGCTGTAGCCCAGGCTCAGGGCCAGCTCATGGGCGCTAATGCCCCAGCGTACTCCCAGCCACGCCATCCCGCTGAGCTGGCTTTGCATAAACAGCGTCCGCCACTCTGCCGGACAGTCCGGCTCCCAGCTTTTGAGCAGGCGCGTAAAGGCCGCCCCGCGGTTGCGTTCCTCATCACGCAGTTCACGCGTTTCCCGGCAGGCGAGAAGGTAGGCCGTCCAGCGTGTTGCCGTCGCCAAATCGTTTTGCTCGCACGCCTGATAAAGTCGGGAAAACAGCGGCAGATCGACACAGAACAAGCTCTGCTCCATCTGCAGGATCTGCCAGTTTTTGAACGCCTCAGCATCGGGGACCCAGCCTGCTTCTACGGCCCACTCCAGCCCCTGCGACCAGGTGAATGACCCGACCGGAAGGCTGCTGCTGGAGAGCTGCATCAGGCGCAGCCGCTGGCGGACGTGCTCCATCAGCTCATCAGCGCCAGCAGCGCAGAGACAATCAGCCCGCCACCAAAGGTTTTACGCAACCCGTCGTGACGGCGCAGCAGTAACCCGGCGGCGAAGCTGGCGCACAGCACCGTGCACTGGCAAACATAAAGCCGCTGGTGAAGAGCCAGAAGTTGTGGCCAGACATCTCTACCCCGTGCGCCCAGCCGTGAACATTGCCAGCGCCGGCACGGCCAACAGCAGGCGATTTTCGGTTTTAAACATCATCGCGCCGCAGACCGCCAGCGAGGCGATAATCAGCATTTCCATGCCGCTAAGCCGCCAAGCAGGTGCCTGCAACGGCCCCGGCCAGCATCATGCCGAGAGTGGCGAGAGGCAGCAGTAGCTTGCGCCCGCTCAGGGCCGAAAGTACGCCCGCACCGGTTAGCATCAGCAGATGATCAAGACCCGTCAGCGGATGGAAAAAACCGGCCTGAAAGCTGTCTGTGCCGTGTCCGGGATGCGCCAGGGCAGGAAGAGAAAAGGCCAGCAGTAGCAGAGGTAAAAACGTACGCATGATGAATCCTTAATGTGAATGAGCGTGAGAGTGACTATGACTATGACTATGGCTATGGCTGTGGCATCGCTGGTATACGCCCTGCTTCCGGTTCAAACGGGAGGGTGGCAAATGTCACCTCGAGCCCGAACTGGCGACAGCATGTCATCGAGCACA